>Ga0316204_10001248_pt1 | contig 73101 bp, 75 predicted proteins | sample 6monrhotite_MG_2_FD_205661 | JGI IMG/M metagenome (GOLD analysis project Ga0316204, IMG submission 205661) | Microbial mat bacterial communities from mineral coupon in-situ incubated in ocean water Damariscotta River, Maine, United States -... | ecosystem: Environmental > Aquatic > Marine >...
CTGATTAAAGCCGATACATCATCCAAAATCGGCGTTAAGAATAGAAGATTAAAAGCAGGATGGGATAATGATTACTTGGAAAAACTACTCTTGGGAAAAGCTTAAGTTTTAATGCGATTGCCCTGGTTTCATGACCCTTCACTTTTCTCGGAAAAGACCATATTAACACAGCCAGCCAAAGCAAGTCCATGAGCCTAAGGTGTTACTGTAGCACCAAAAAAGCCTGCAAACATAACGTTTACAGGCTTTCTTCGATCCTTATCGGATATTTAAATGGTACCGGGGACTGGACTCGAACCAGCACGGGTTGCCCCACTACCCCCTCAAGGTAGCGTGTCTACCAATTTCACCACCCCGGCATTCAAACAGGTAAATTTAAACTATTCAGCTGCTGGTAAAGATTCTGGTGCAGATTCTTTTAACATACTAGGATCAAAAGCTTTATCGCCATTTGATTCCCCAGCCAAAGGCATTTGCTGCTCTTGTGCGGCACCTGTGCTTAAACCTTGATCCAACACCGAGCCTACTTCTTGTTGAGAGAAGAAAGCGAGCGTTAAACTTGTCATCATAAATATGGTCGCAAGTGCCGCTGTTGCTTTACCTAAAAACGAGCCTGAGCCGCCACTTCCAAATAAAGTTTGCGAACTACCGCCACCAAATGATGCGCCAATGTCAGCGCCTTGTCCGCGTTGCATCAACACAACGCCAATCAATAATAATGCAACAATAATATGTACTGTTAATAATGCAGTTGCCATCTTTTCTCCTATGCCGCTACGCGTGCTGCAGCTGCAACAATTTCCATGAATGAACTTGCTTTGAGGCTTGCGCCACCAACCAGTGCTCCATCCACCCCTTCACACGCCATTAAGCTCTCAGCATTGCTTGGGTTCACGCTTCCACCGTACAACACACGACACGAACGCCCTAATCTTGCCAATTCCTGATGCACAAAAGCATGCGTTTCAGAAACTTGTTCAGGCGTTGCTGTTTTGCCTGTACCAATCGCCCAAACAGGCTCATAAGCTACAGTTAGAGGCAAACTTGCATCGGTGTCTTCTAGTACTGAAAGTTGCTCTTTCAATACTTCATTGGTTGTTCCTGCTTCACGCTCTTCTAAATGCTCACCAATGCAAAACATTGGTTCCAAACCTGTTTCCCATGCAGCATCTAGTTTCTTGCGCAACAAAACATTGCCTTCGCCCATAATATCACGGCGCTCAGAGTGCCCTAAAATCACATAGTGGCATCCTGCATCGCGCAGCATCAATGGCGAAACAGAGCCCGTAAATGCTCCATTTTTCTCAAAATACATGCTTTGCGCGCCCAAACGAACACCTTTCTCAGCAAATGCTTTAGACAAAGGGTGCAATAATGTGTACGGCGGCATCAAAGCCATTTCTACGTGCTCTGGCGCTGGATTTTCGGTCAAGTCCGCGACAAAAGACAAGCTCTCTTGCAACATTCCATTCATTTTCCAGTTACCAGCAATCAAACAACGTGTTGAACGACCCATTGAAAACCCCTTTATACAAAAAACGTCGGCATCATAACTTTATGCCCTACGATAGCAAGTGAAGTCACTTACTTATTCATCGACTCAAAGAACTCGGCATTGTTTTTTGTTGCTTTCAATTTATCCAACAAAAATTCCATCGAACCCACTGTATCCATTGGAGCCATAATTCTTCTTAAAACCCAAGCTTTCGATAATTCAGCTTGCGGGACCAATAATTCTTCTTTACGTGTACCACTAGAAGCCACATCAATGGCTGGGAATGTACGCTTGGCGACAAGTTGGCGATTCAAGTGAATCTCCATATTACCTGTACCTTTAAACTCTTCAAAAATCACTTCATCCATACGGCTTCCCGTATCCACAAGGGCTGTAGCAATAATGGTTAAAGAACCACCACCTTCGATATTACGCGCTGCGCCAAAGAATCGTTTTGGCCTGTGCAAAGCATTGGCATCCACACCACCAGACAACACTTTGCCTGATGAAGGAGAAACAATATTGTAAGCACGTGCTAAACGCGTAATCGAATCCAACAGAATAACAACATCACGACCATGCTCAACCAAACGTTTGGCACGTTCAATCATCATCTCTGCCACTTGAACATGCCGTTGTGGCGGTTCATCAAATGTTGATGACACTACTTCACCTTTTACAGAACGCTTCATATCTGTCACTTCTTCAGGGCGTTCATCAATCAACAATACCATCAAATGAATTTCAGGGTGGTTTTGTTCAATAGCATGCGCGATGGCCTGCATCATCACCGTTTTACCTGTGCGCGGCGGTGCAACCAAAATACCACGCTGCCCTTTACCAAGCGGCGCTGCAATATCAATTACTCGCCCCGTTACATCTTTGCCTGTCGGGTCATCAAGCTCTAATTTAATACGTTCATCGGGATAAAGAGGCGTTAGATTTTCAAACAAAACCTTCGTTCTGGCAAATTCTGGCGCTTCATCATTAATCGAAATCACGTTTTTAAGCGCAAAGTATTTCTCGCGACTGCGCGGTGCGCGCACCTCGCCTGAAATCAAATCACCTTTACGCAAAAAACCACGGCGTATTTGCTGATTTGAAACATAAATATCATCTGTTCCAGTTAAATAATTGGCTTCCGCAGTGCGTAAAAAACCGTAACCATCAGGCAATAGCTCTAGCACCCCCTCACTAATTACCGTACCACCACGCAAACTATGCTCTTTCAAAACAGCTGAAACTTGTGCCTGCCTGCGTCTTCCTGCGGCATTCTCAATGCCCAGCTCATCTGATTTTTCTAAAAGCTCTGCTTGCGACATTGCTGAAATTTCCTGCAAATGCAGTGTAATACCTTCAAATTCATTTGAAACAGGCGCTTCTTCCTGATCTTTATGGCGGCGATTATTTGCATCGTTCCTTGAATTATTTCTTTGTTTGGGATGACGGTTATTTTTGTGTCCTGAAGGTGTTTCAGCTCTAGCAGGCGCTTTTTCAGTTATTTGCTTTTGAGGTGTTTCAACTGGAGCTACCGAATCATCCACCGTTGCTTCATCGGCAATTTTAGCTCTTGAAGTACGTGTTCTTACTGGTTTCACTGCAACAGCTTCTGCACTATCCACTTCAACGACTTTTTTCTTCCGTACTCTCTTTTTTGGTGCAGGCTTATACGTTGTGCTAGCAACATGATCAGCTGCTACCCCATTTATTTCAGTACTCACTTCAGCAACCACTGGCGCATCAACAACTTCTTCAATTTTCTTTTTGGCCACGCGTGGTTTTCGTGTTGCTTTTTTCACAGGTTTATCTGTACCCGCATCAGGAAGATTGCCAGTTTGCTCAGTGATTTCATCAGACGACATAAATAAAAAACTCCAAAATGTTGCTTCTCTTTCGCAACATACGCTTACGCTTAGGCGTAAATTTGATTACAATAAAAAGGATAATAAAAAGAATTGCCTTAAAAAATCGCATTCACATCGCTTACAAGCGCGACGTAGCCATTTCATTCACAAAGACAAGCGATTGCTATAAGCTGTCAAACAATATGTCAATCAAAAACAGGATTGCTAGCGAATAAATACGGGCAGTTCCCAACGCATCTCACCACGGTCATCCCGAACGGTAACGCGCAGTGCTTGCGGTAAGATTTTAGTCTTCTCCTGATTCAAGACAGCCTTCCAACCTGAACGTGGGTCATAAGCTTCAACACTAAAGGAATCTACAGCAGCCAGTTCCCAAGAAATTGCCTCAACATGTGTGCGCGCCCATGGGCTTATCACTTCCCGTTTTAGTTTGTGGCTTTCTTCATCGATAATATAACGAACCAAAGTTAACCCTGGGTACATCGGGTCACGAATCAGTAGTTGCAGCTCATCGAAATCTGCATTTCCACGGCTATCATTCATCAACCGCACACTTGGTATACTTGTATCTTCCGACTTACTTAAATAGTCGACATCGCGGCGCAGTTGTTTACCAATCCACTGTTGTTCTTCAAGTTGTATACGTGTCTCTTTCAGCATCAAAAAACCTTCGCCAGCTGGACCAAGCGCCGACCAAGAAATAGCTGCAATCAGCGAAAATACTACAATCGCTAAAAGCACTTCAATGAGCGTAAAACCCTTTGTCATTTTATATGATACAAAAACAATGAGACGTCAGGCTCATCTGCATAAGACACAACAACATTTTGACGCTTAAAATCATCAACCATCGTTTTTTCTGAAGACAATTTCCAAGTCATTTTCATGCCACGAGCTTCGACATCGCCTTCTTTATCATCAAAGTTTACAGCTGTGCCAAATCTTTGTGACTCCAGCACGTTTGTGGCAACCTCTAGCATCGTGCTATGCGCCATTAAACTGCGCTGGGTATCAGCAGACACTCCTAGCCGCCCTACAAGCGTAGTCAGTGCGACAGCGGCAATCCCTAACGCGACCAAAGTTTCAATCAAAGTGAAGCCACCTTGTTTAAACCCTCTTGTACTCATCACGACTTCACTCACTTAGCGTAAACCCAACACATCCTGCATGTCATATTTACCTGCACCTTTAGAAACCAACCAAGTCGCTGCCCGCACAGCACCTTTGGCAAACACCATGCGATCTGATGCAAAATGGTTAATTTCAATGCGCTCTTCATCTGCAATAAACATTGTTTTATGGTCACCCACAATATTGCCTCCTCGTGCAACCGAAAAACCAATCGAGCCCTTCTCCCGCTCACCAGTAATACCTTCACGGGCATATACCGCCACATCATTTAGGTCTACATTTCGCCCTGAAGCAAGCGCTTTACCCATAGCCAACGCTGTGCCTGATGGTGCATCGACTTTATGTTTATGATGAGCCTCATAAATTTCAGCATCATAATCTTCTGCCAACACTTGTGCTGCTTGTTGAATTAAATTCAGCGCCAAGTTCACACCTACTGAATAATTCGCCGCTAAAATCATTGGTGATTGTTTTAAAGTTTGATCCAATTGGCTTTGCTGGTCAGCATCAAAGCCCGTCGTCCCAATCACCATCGCCATGCCTTTTTGTGCAGCAATAGCTGCATGTTCAAGGCAAGCTGTAGGAGCAGTGAAATCAATCAACACATCTGCTTCGGCACAAGCATGCAGGTTATCTGTTAATAAAGTGCCTGTGGCTTCAATCCCTGCCACCAACCCTGCATCCTTTCCAACAAGGCTTGAACCTTTTCGCTCCGTTGCGCCAACAAGCTCAGTATTCTCTGCCTGCACAACCGCCCGAACCAGCATTTGACCCATCCTGCCTGATGCACCTGTAATCACTACACGCATAGAATGACTCCTCCTTGCAAACTAAGTTCACCAACTCATCTTGTCTTGTTTCACAGCTCATTACTTGCCTTCTCCAGCTAAATCATCCCATAAATTTTTTGCTTTATCTAAAAAAGATGAGCGCTCAGGATACACTTCATCCCCTGTTGCCTTTGCAAACTGTTTCAACAACTCTTCTTGTTCGCTTGTTAGTTTTTTAGGCACCGCGATTTGAACGCGCACAAACAAGTCCCCTTTCTGGCGAACGCGCACATCCTTCACACCATGCCCACGCAACCTAAACACACGGCCACTTTCAGTGCCTGCAGGAATACGAATTTTAACTTTCCCATCTAAAGTTGGGGCATCCACCTCTGCACCCAAAGTTGCCTGTGGGAAAGTAATTGGCATTTCGCAATGTAAATCAGCGCCATCACGTTCAAACATGGAGTGCTCTTTAATGCGCACAACAATAAATAGGTCTCCTGTCGCACCACCCTGTGTACCGGCTTCTCCTTCACCTCCAACACGAACCTGAGCGCCATCATACACACCAGCTGGGATTTTAACTTTGAGATTTTTCTTTACTTTCTTGCGCCCTGTACCGCCACACGACACGCATGGAGATTCAATTTTCTTGCCTGAACCTTGGCAACTTGGGCATGTGCGGCGCACCGCAAAGAAACCCTGCTGCATTTGCACCTGACCGTGACCACCACAAGTCGAACATGGCACTGGGTTAGTGCCAGGTCGCGCACCAGAACCTGTACAGGTATCACATTGCTCATGCTTTGGAATATCCAATTCAACTTCTTTACCTACCGCAGCTTCTTCTAAACTAATCGTAAGGTTATAGCGTAAGTCTGCGCCATGGTTTCCTTGCTGGGCAGAGCCGCCGCCACCAAAACCACCAAACACATTACCAAATAAGTCACCAAAATCATGGAAAGCTGATGAGTCTTGGAAACCACCTGCACCAAACCCGCCCATCTGATCATTCACGCCAGCATGACCATATTGGTCATAACGCGCACGTTTATCGTCATCGGATAACACTTCATATGCTTCGGTTACTTCACGAAAACTCTCTGCAGCTTTTTCATCGTCAGGATTACGATCAGGATGATATTTCATCGCTAGTTTACGGTACGCACGTTTAATGTCGTTTTGTTCGGCAGCACGCTCAATACCTAACACATCGTAATAATCTCTTTGGGACACTCAACTCTCCTGTTACATCCTAAACACAACCCTACAAATAACGGGGCATACTTTGCCCACAAACACAAAAGGAGCGAGGCAAAATAGCCTCACTCCCTCATCGTACATCAAGCCAAAAAAGGCTTATTTTTTATCTTTTTCATCCACAACTTCAGCATCAAGAATATCATCATCTTTTGCTTTAGAAGCATTTGCTTCAGGTGCTTCTGCAGTGCCATCTTCTTGCGCAGCCTGCTCAGCCTGCATCTTTTGATACACAGCTTCGCCTAATTTTTGAGACTTCGTACCCAAGTCTTCTTCAGCAGTCTTAATGGCTTCAATATCATCACCTTTAAGCGCTTCTTTCAACACTTCTAAAGCTTCTTCTATTGCAGCTTTTATTTCTACGTCAACAGCATCACCATGTTCTTCCAATGATTTCTCAGTTGCAAACACCAGTTGATCCGCACGGTTGCGCGATTCAATATTTTCCTTGGTTTTTGCATCTTCATCCGCATGTTCTTCAGCATCTTGTTTCATACGTTCGATTTCGTCTTCGCTTAAACCAGAACCTGACTCAATACGAATCGAAGTTTCTTTGCCTGTACCATTATCTTTAGCATGCACATGCATAATACCATTGGCATCAATATCAAACGTCACTTCAATTTGCGGTGCACCACGTGAAGCTGGTGCAATACCTTCAAGGTTAAATAAACCAAGTTGTTTATTTGCCGAACAAATTTCACGCTCGCCTTGTGCTACCTTAATCGTTACTGCAGTTTGGTTATCTGCTGCAGTGGTATAAGTTTGGCTCTTTTTGGTTGGGATAGTAGTGTTTTTTTCAATGATTTTATTGAACAAACCACCTTCCACCTCAATACCCAATGATAACGGCGTCACATCAAGCAACAACACATCCGTCACATCACCAGTTAAAATTGCACCCTGAATCGCTGCACCAATAGCAACCACTTCATCAGGATTCACGCCTTTATGCGGTTCAGTGCCAAAGAAGTCTTGCACTTTTTGTTGCACAAGCGGCATACGTGTTTGACCACCCACCAACACAACTTCATGCACATCAGAAGCTTTCACACCTGCATCTTTTAATGCTTGTGCACACGGTTTAAGTGAGTTTTCAACCAAGTCACCAACCAATGATTCAAATTTTGCGCGAGACACTTTTATCAATAAATGTTTAGGGCCCGAAGCATCAGCTGTGATGAACGGTAGATTCACTTCAGTTTGTTGGCTTGAAGAAAGCTCAATTTTTGCTTTTTCGGCAGCTTCACGTAAACGCTGTAAAGCTAACGTATCTTTCATCAAATCAACGCCATGTTCTTTTTTGAACTCTTCGGCTAAATATTTGATAAGCACTTGGTCGAAATCTTCACCACCAAGGAATGTATCACCGTTGGTTGCTTTTACTTCAAATACACCGTCACCAATTTCAAGGACAGAAATATCAAAAGTACCGCCACCCAAATCGTAAACAGCAATCAAATGATTTTCTTCTGTTTTATCCAAACCATAAGCCAAAGCAGCGGCAGTTGGTTCATTGACAATACGCAACACATTCAAACCAGCGATCGCACCAGCATCTTTAGTGGCTTGACGTTGCGAATCATTAAAGTACGCAGGCACTGTAATTACAGCGTCTGTTACTTTTTCGCCCAAATAGTCTTCAGCAGTAGATTTCATTTTTTGCAAAGTAATTGCAGAAACCTCTTGCGGGCTCATTTTTTTACCATCTGCATCAACCCAGGCATCACCATTGTCTGCTGCAACAATAGGGTAAGAAACTAATTCTTGTTGGTGTTTGGTTTCTTTCGAATCAAATTTACGACCAATCAAACGTTTTACCGCGTGAAACGTTTTGGTCGGGTTTGTCACCATTTGACGTTTTGCCGCAGCACCCACCAACCGTTCATCGGCAGTAAAACCTACAATTGAAGGTGTCGTGTTATCACCTTCACTGTTTGGGATAACTTTTGCTTTGTCCCCTTCCATGACTGCCACACATGAATTTGTGGTGCCCAAATCAATACCAATTACTTTTGCCATCTCATCACTCCAACTTTCATCTAGAAATATTTAACTTACCCACTAGATAAGGACATGAAAAATGTTTTTCAACCCCATAGCGCATAAAAAAATATTTACCGCTTCCTATTTTTTTGCAATGCTCGAATTTCAGCCGAAAACCACCCTGGCATTTCTTGTGCTGTTGCTGTGCTAATAATATCCTTGGTAATGCTTTTGCTTTTACAAACTGCCTGAACTTTTTCAACCTGTGCATGGCTACGCTTCAAAATTCGCACAAATTCATCTGCTGTATAATCTTCATGCATTGCTTGATAATCAATAAGCCACTGCTTTGCAGCTTCTTGCCTACATTCGGTGCTGTTTGCATCTTGAACTTTCGCGACAGCTTCTATTTCTGCTGCAGTTGTTTGTTTTGGTTGCATTATAGCTTGACCAATGTCACTTTTTTCATCTTCAAAACCAAACCACAACGTAATCGCCAACAAGCAGCATAAAAGCCCTGCAAGCATGTATTGTTGCTGCTGTTTTTTCCGTTTTTTTTGAAGGATAGCTAAGACTTGATTGGCATCATCATCTAAACCTTTTTCAAATGATGGCTGCCCCTTCGCCAAGTCTTCAGATTCAACTGTTGGCATGGTGAGTGATGGATCCCAACCTTGTCCAGAAGTTGCTGACAGGTTCTCTGTATTGGGTGAATCAGTAGCATCATCTTGAATCATAATGAGAAAATTTTCTTTACAGCTCTGGCATGCTGTAAACTGACCTTCAGTTAATTTTATACTTTCAGTAGCCGCGTAGCGTTTTTTACAATTTGTACATTGAATATATTCCATAAACCTCCCCTCCCCCTTACAATGTTGGTCTACAAACTTCCAATTTTAACCTTTCATTTCCTCAGCCCTAAGCTTTTGCGACACCTTATCCAAAACACCATTAATGAAACCTCGAGAAGGCTCATCTGCATAGGCTCGTGTCAACTCTAAAGCCTCATTAATCACCACTTTATATGGGATTTCCAAATGGAATTTTAGTTCCCAAACTGCCATACGCAAAACATTAAGCTCCACATGCGCAACACTACGCAAACTCCTCCCTCGTACTGCCTCACCAATCAATTCATCTAGAGCATCACAGTTCTCTGTAACACCCATGACCATTTCACGCAAATAATCAACGTCTTGCGCCTGACGCTCTTCTTGTTGAAAACGATCAGCCAATATCGCAGGAATCATCGCTGCATCATTACCACCATTGTGCCAAGCATACAACGCTTCAATTGCTGATTCACGCGCCAAATGACGATTTGGGCTTCGCTTCTTTTGCTTTGTCGTTCCATTTTGTTTATTCGTGGTCATATTGTTTTCTGTCAATTTTTTCACCCTACTGTTTTTCACTCAGTTGGTTCACTCAGTGTTTACATTTGCCTTATTCTCATTTGAGATACTTCTCAATCTAGACATTCTAGTTTGGCTCTACCATCGGCTCTAACTCTTTTAAAATACATGCTACCTGCACGGCTGTTAAGGCAGCTTCCGCACCTTTATGACCGTGAGTCCCGCCAGTACGCTCTTGCGCCTGCTCAAGTGTATCTACCGTTAACACACCATTACCTACGCCCACATCACCACGCTCTGCAATATGATTAATTGCATCCATCGCACCTTGGCAAACATAATCAAAATGCGCCGTACCACCACGAATCACGCAGCCTAAACACACGATGACGTCATAAACCTGCGACTTTGCCATGCGCTGAGCAATGGTGCCAATTTCTAGTGCACCTGCCACACGTACTGAAGTCATTTGGCTTTCATCTGCGCCATGTTTTAATAGTGCTTCAATCGCGCCCGATAACAAGGCATCCGTAATTCCTTCATTAAAACGCGCTGCCACAATACCTATACGCAAGCCCGAAGCATCAACCGTACCTTCTAACAATGGTGCATCAAGACTCACCGCTCTCTCCTGATGTTTTACGTGAATCTAACGCTTCAAACATATGACCCATTTTATCCCGCTTTGTTGTGAGGTAGTGGATATTCTCTTCATGGGCAAAATTAGCCAGTTGCACGCGTTCTTCAACTTCTAACCCATAACCATCCAAAGCTACGATTTTCTTAGGGTTATTGGTAAGTAATTTCAACTTCCTAAGCCCTAGCGCTCTTAAAATTTGAGCGCCAATACCATAATCGCGTAAGTCGGCTTTAAAGCCCAATTGTTTATTGGCTTCAACCGTATCATGTCCTGCATCTTGTAAGGAATAAGCACGCAATTTATTAAACAAACCAATGCCCCTGCCCTCTTGACGCAAGTACAATAAAACCCCACAACCTGCTTCAGCAATTTGTTTCATCGCGCCATGAAGCTGAGAGCCACAATCACAGCGGCGTGATGTAAACACGTCACCTGTCATGCACTCTGAATGAACACGCACCAAACAAGGTTCCTCTGCACTCGGCTCACCCATCACCAAAGCCACATGCTCTGCATCATCTACCAAATTACTGAACCCTATCATTTTAAAATCGCCAAATTCAGTCGGCAATCGCACTTCCACTTCCCGCTTAACCAACGAATCATGTTTTAAACGGTAGCGAATCAAATCCGCAATACAGCCAATTTTAATACCATGTTTTTTTGCAAATATTTTTAACTCTGGCATCCGAGCCATGGTGCCATCTTCATTCATGATTTCACAAATCACACCTGCTGGTTTCAGCCCCGCCAAACGTGCCAAATCAATGCTTGCTTCGGTATGGCCTGCGCGTACCAACACACCACCTTCTTTTCCTTTAAGCGGAAAAACATGACCAGGTGAATGGATATCTTCAGCCGTTACATTATCCGCAATAGCTGTGCGAATAGTATGTGCACGATCATAAGCGGAAATACCTGTTGTCACACCTTCTGCAGCTTCAATTGAAACTGTAAAATTCGTTTTAAATTTTGAGTTAATATTGGCTGTCATCAACGGAAGCTTAAGTTTTTCAACTTGATCTTCCACCAGAGTTAAGCAAATAAGACCTCTGCCATGGGTTGCCATAAAGTTAACTGCTTCAGGGGTCACCCACTCTGCAGCCATCACCAAATCGCCTTCATTCTCCCTGTCTTCATCATCGGCAAGGATAATCATACGGCCAGCACGCAACTCTTCAATCAACTCTTCGCAAGGGTCAAGACTCATGTCTTCTCCTGTATATTTACTCGCTTATCATCCTGTTCACGACAGGATAATATTCGCTCTACATAACGCCCCAAAAGGTCAGTTTCAAGGTTCACAACATCACCGTGTTTTAGTTGGTGCAAGTTTGTATGCTCTAATGTATGCGGGATTAAGTTAACCGCGAACTGGTTATCATCAACCTTATTCACCGTCAGGCTAACACCATTAAGCGTAACTGAGCCTTTAACAACAATATATTGTTTCAGCAAATCAGGTACTTTAAATGTCATTTGACAATGTTCACCCAACATCGAAACAGAAACCACTTCCGCCAATGCATCAATATGCCCACTCACCATATGTCCACCCAAGGCGTCACCCATACGCAAAGCAGGCTCAACATTCACGGCATCGCCTATGTTCAATTGGTTGAAACGCGTCAAAGCCAAAGTTTCTGGTGATAAAGCTGCAGAAAACTGCGCCCTTTTATCATCTGGAAATGATGTGATGGTTAAACAACAACCATCAACAGCAACAGAGTCACCGAGCTGCCAAATTCGCATATCCAATTTGCTTGAGAACACAAACAACGACTGCTCCGCTTGATGCTCAAGTGCCTCTACCAAACCAATATCTTGGATAATACCTGTAAACATAGTGTTTAACCGTGGTATTTCACAGACTCTTCACGTACTGCTTTGAAAAATTCAATCGCATGCTCAGGAGGAACATCCGGTGTAATACCATGTCCAAGGTTAAAGATGTGGCCATTACCATGACCAAATTTTGCTAAAATGTCTTTCACTTCAATTCGAATTTTTTCAGGGTTCGCATACAACATCGTCGGATCCATATTGCCTTGAAGAGCAACCTTATCACCTACGCGACGTCGTGCTTCATCAATATCAATCGACCAATCCAAACCTAATACATCGCAACCTGTATCAGCCATCGCTTCCAACCAGCCCATGCCACCTTTAGAATAAAGAATTACAGGCACTTTGCGTCCATCATGCTCGCGGTTAAGCTGGGACACAATGCGCTGCATATATTGTAGTGAGAAGTCTTTATAATCGCGGGTATTTAAAATACCGCCCCACGTATCAAAAATCTGTACGGCTTGTGCGCCATTTGCAATTTGACCATTCAAATAAGCTGCAACCGAATCAGCCAATTTTTCAAGCAACAAATGCATTGTTTCAGGCTCATTAAACATCATGGCTTTGACTTTAGAAAAGTTTTTAGACCCTCCGCCTTCAACCATATATGTAGCCAATGTCCAAGGGCTGCCTGCAAATCCTATCAAAGGTACACGTCCGTTCAAATCACGACGAATCGTACTTACCGCATCCATCACATAACCCAACTCACGTGTGGGGTCGTCCAAAACAGGCAGCTTGTCCACATCAGCGCGACAAGTAAGAGGGTTAGGAAATTTCGGCCCTTCGCCCACACCAAACGTCAACTCCATACCCATAGCTTCAGGCACAACTAAAATGTCAGAAAACAAAATTGCTGCATCAGCATCGAGAATATCAATAGGTTGCAAGGTCACTTCGCTGCACAACTCAGGTGAGCGGCACAAATTCAAAAACCCGCCTGCTTTGGCACGTGTGGCGCGGTACTCTGGCAAATAACGTCCTGCTTGGCGCATCATCCAAACTGGTGTACGTTCAACATCTTGACGTAGACACGCCCTTAAAAACAAGTCATTTTTCAATTCGGTCATCAAACTTCCCTTTTCTGTCAAATCTCTAATCTAGGTTCCCAAACCCTGACCATCTATTTGCTTCGTATCAAGTTCAGATGCAATACAAACATTGCAAACACTATAATTAGACCCCGAATGTTGAACGGTAAGCACCTTAAAATAACCACCATACCTGTCGTCCACCACACTAAAAACCATACCTTTAAACACCGTATTATCAGGGAAAACGATAGTATGTTCACCATCTTTCTCGAATGTTGCCAAAACACACCAAGACCTGCGCTCTTTGCTATCACCGACACTTAACATCACAGCGCGAACAGGGAGGTAATCTCTCAAGTAAAACTCAAGACCCATTTGTTGCTCGCCCACTTTTGGGTAACGAATCCAACGAATGAAGGCGAAAAATGGCTCACCACGATGCGGTTTCCAGTGCAAACCAATCAGCGAGTTTACGCCAAGCTTAGGCTCGTCGGAGCTTAATCGCTCAAGCGCCAAGCCTTTTCGACTAATATTCATCACTGTCCAAGCCCCAATTGCCTTCAAATCCACTTCTTCAAGCGCTGTTTCATCACTGACCATGACTTTTTGGACATCACGTATACTTTGCCCCAATGACCAACCTGCAATTAGATTGGCATTACCATACTCTTGTCGCTCAGTGTTGCGTGACTTGGTGCGCAAAGCATCAAGAATAGCATTACCACCAATAACTGTGCTATGGAGAGACTCTTCAATTTGCAAATCTTTACTTTGTAACACAGGGTTTTTTAATACTTTTTCAGCACGATCAATGGACATCACCAACTTATCAATAAAATCATCCATTGGCACAATCAGCAAATCAGCTGACGAGCCACGTGGAGGAAAAGGCATCACCTGCGCCGTTTCATGCGGATGACTTAAATTACTAATCAGTAAACTATAGCCCTTTATTTCAGCACTTTTTAATTCACCTTTGGCTAAATAATGAGGTGTAAGCGTACCAATATGATGCTGAAGCTCTTCCATCATCATATCTTGCTCACTGTTCATTTTACTGAAGAAATCAAGGTTTCGTAATAACTCATAACGTACAACAGATAAGTATAAGCGCCGCTTTTCCTGCTCTGCGCCCTCAGGCAACTCAGGCAACATCACCATGCCCAAACGCATCAAATCAAACACTTGGCGAATAGTAATAATTGCAGGCGCATGATAATTACCCAAAATATCACGCATCAAACTTCCAGCCAACTCAATAGCATGAGAAACCATGTCCACTAAAATAGTGTAATAAGCGGGTTCTTTCTGGGCCTCTTTTTGCACCATATCAATACCAATTTTATGCGCATTGAGCACTGCCGCTGTCATCTCTGAATCAAACAAATCAAGGCGTTCTTCAAAACGCTTGAGAACTTTTAATCGAAAATGCAATGGAATCAAATGGTTCGCATTAATTCGCGACAAGTAAGACAACATACCTTTGCGAAGCTCTTCAGCAGCGGCAGAACCAGAAAAATAAGTGTTTAAACGTTGCTCTAAATCGTCAAAACGATTCAACAATGCATCGGTAAGCATTTCTGCTTGCCCCAACTCAATACGCTGGGGATGCAAACGCAAACTTGACTCTAGAGCAGACTGCACAATATTTATATTTTCTGGTGTACTCATAACAACCTCTATCATCTAACATCCAACCTAAAAGTAAATAGTCGTTAGATTCAGAGTATAGACGCTAAATCGCTAGGGTGCCTAATGCAGCTCATATGTGGTAAAGAATCAAAGTATCGCTCAAGAAAAGGTCGCAGCGTACGCATTACATTTTCACCCGTATCATTATGATCCAGATCGTTGAACACTATCCATGCTGGTGCTCTGTTCATCGTCGCCAATAAAGCACATGTTAATAATAAGTGGTTCATACAGCCCAAACGAAGTGGTACAACCAACATGATTTCAGCTGCAGGCATAGCCGCAAGCCAGTCACTCACCAACCATGTTTTTTCCTCACTCAACACCAAAGGCGCCATCAGGCCGCCAACGCCTTCAATCAAGGTGATTTTAGCTTTTTTCTCTTGAGCTTGAATCCAAGCTAACATATTTTCAGTGTCAATTTGATGTGTCTCCAGTTGTCCTGCAAGAGCAGGCGCAACAGGGTTTTGATAAGTATGAAAGTTGATGTCTTGTGCTTTCTTCTCAATCTGCACTTGAAGCAACTTTTCAACATCTTCGTTTAAGCCAGAGCCACTGACGCCGCTTGCAATGGGCTTTAAGGCTTGCGCATCAAAGTTTTGCATGCGTAAGTGTTGCAGAAAATGCTCTGCAACCCATGTTTTTCCTGCATCAGTATCGGTTGCTGTAATAAAAATAGAGCGCCGCATCTTAGCATGCCGCATCATTTAAAAATCGTTTAACGATAGTTTAAATGCCATCCAAGACTTTGTTATTGACCGTAATCTCATGGCGGTCACGCACACTGGCCATCCAGCGCGCAAAGCGGACAGCACCCTTCGCTTTTATAGCCTCTTCACGCACAGCTTCAGACTCTTTCTCAAGCGTTTTATCATCAGCGGCTCTAACATCTTGGACAAAAACGATGGCAATACCCTGACTTGTAGGCAACGTTGCATCTACCCAACTTGCTTCAGGTGCACGGAAAGATGCTGCCAACACAGCTGGTAACCAAGCCGCTCCATCACCTTCCCCACTACTTAAAACAGGCTTAGATGTATATTGCGGTTGACCATATTTTTGAGCCAAAGCCTTAATGCTTTCTCCAGCTAAGCCAGCTTCTAAAATTTTATCGGCTATAGCTTGCGCTTGTTTTCTTGCTTCGTCTGTTTGCACATCATCATACACTCGCTTCACAACTTCTTCATAGGGCATGGTTTCTGGATCAGTACGCTTCATCACTTCCAAAGCAACAAAGTGACCGTTACTTACTTCAAGTATTTCAACATTACTACCTGGCATCATCGAAAACGCTTTATCTTTCAGATCTTTAGATGTTGCAAGCAATGGATTCGCCAAACTATTGTCTTGGCTTAATTTTCCGAACTCTTGAACAGGCAGGTTAACCTTGGCAGCGGCCAGCTTTAGCTCACCTTCCATACCCAAAGCGTTGTCCAGGTCTTCCGATAAACGATACGCTTCATCAGCAGACGCTTGCTCTAGCAGTTGATCGTGAAGCAAATCACGCACATCAGATAAAGCTTTCACTTTTTCTTCTTGAATGTCGTTAAGTTGAATCAGGTGTAAACCATATTGAGTTTGAATTACATCACTCACATCACCAACTTTTAATTCCGAGAACACTGCTTCTTCAAACTCTGAAACCATTGCACCTGAAGCAAAGAAACCCAAATCGCCGCCTTCAGAAGCGGTGACATCGTCGGATACATCTTTAGCCACTGCAGCAAAAGCTTCTCCTGCTTGAATACGCTTTTGTGCCGCCTTAATTTTCTCTTGTGCAACGGATAACACATCTGGAGATGCATCCTTAGCAACACGCACTAAAATATGCGAAGCACGACGTTTTTCAGGCGCTGTAAATTCAGACTGACGATCTGCATAAGCTTGTTCAATATCAGCATCGCTGATCACAATATTAGCCGCTATTTTTTTCGCATCGATATCAACAACTTGTATGTCAACACGAAGTGGTGATTGATACAATTCAGCATGCGATTCAAACCAAGCTCTCGCTTGCTCATCATTTACTTTCACTTTCGCTTTTAAGTCAGCTGGGTTTACCACCAAAGCAGTCAACACCCGCTTCTCAAACTTTGCTTTAAACCGCTTCAAAACTTCCTCATCACTCACGCTTACCGAACCTATCACTGCCTTTTGCAGCGTATCGATCATAATACTTTGACGCAGGTAATTTTCATAATCACGCGGTGAGGCAAATCCCATCTGGCGTACAAGACCTTGATAACGTGTTGTGCTGAAATTTTTAGCATCTTGGAATGCTGGATTGCTTTGTACTGTGCCTAAAACAGCTTCATCAGGAACAACCAAACCCAAAGCGTCTGCTTCAGCCAGCATCAAACGTCGGTTAACCATTGTTTGAAGCGTTTCATTTTTTACACCCAACTGCTCAGCCAACTCTTTTGTGAGCTGATCTCCCAGCATACTTTGATAACTATTTAACTGTCGCTTGTATGTATCAAGAAATGCAGCTTTGTGGATTATTTCACCATCCACTTCAGCAACGACTTCAACCTTATTTCCTGTGAAGTAATCACCCACTCCCCACAAAGCAAAGGACAAAATAATTGCGCCAAGAATAACCTTTGCAATCCAGCCCTGTGCATGTTTGCGCATTGATTCAAGCATAAAAAACCCCAAAAAACAAAAATAACTTACAAAAAATGAGAATGCGGCAGAGTAAAGAAGCGATTACAGCCACGCAAGGAAATTCATCAAAACTATAGCAATACCATGCATGCCTTGGTCATTTAACTTGAAAAACATTGCATTTGAAACTGAAACTGTATTCCTTTTATTTTTTTATAACCTTGGTGTCGTTAGGCAGATGATGCCCAAACTTTGCATAAAACCATTTCAACATGAACGGTGGCAACACCGTTGTCGCCGCAATCGTCACAATCATCACTGCATAAATATCATTGTTAAAAACACCTGAAATGCGCCCTAACTCGGCAAAAATAAGCCCTACCTCCGCTCGTGGAATCATAGCCAAACCAACAGCCCAACGAAAATGTACTGATTCTCGTATTAAAAACGCACCAACCAACTTGCTCAACATAGCAATGACAATAAATACTGCTGCCATCAGCAATATCGTTGTTGAGCCCCAATCAACATCTTGTAAGTTAAGCGACAAACCCACCATGACAAAAAATATAGGGGTGAACAGTTGAACAATTGGTCGCATGGAGCTTCCTATCCGCGCGACAAAATCTCCATCTGCCTGAAGCAAGGAGGCACCAAAAGGCAGGAAAAATCGGCGTGACATGGCTAAACCAGCAGCAAAACCACCCAATAAAGCTGGCGCACCTACCGCATGAGCCAACCATGCGAAAAAAAGAACGAGTGTTACAACTGTCGTGGGCAGCAGACCAGAAATTTTACTTTTATGATCATAACGCCCTATCGTTTCTGCCATCACTTTCGCAACAACAGGAGCAAGAAGCATGAAAATCGCAACAAAGATAACAACCTGACTCACATTGGCAAAATTAATGCCTCCTGATGTCGAAAATTCATATAACAGTGCTAGCAGCACCACCCCCAAAACATCGTCAATCACCGCCGCACCAAGCACAACTTGTGCTTCATGTGAACAGTGACGTTTTAAATCACGCAATACCCTCACTGTCACGCCAATGCTTGTGGCGGTTAAAGTGCCTCCAATAAACATCGAAAGTAATAACGGCAAATCAAAAGCCCAATAGCTAAATGCAAAACCAAAAAAGAATGGTGCTACAAACCCACCAATTGCAACTATTGATGCTTTAGAACCATGTTCTGTTAATTTGGATAAATCAGTATCAAGACCGACATCAAAGAGCAATAAAATCAACCCAATTTCGGCCAAGACTTGAATCACATCATTAATCTCAATCCAACCAAGTAAGCTTGGGCCTAAAATAATACCCGCCAGCATTTCGCCCATCACAGGTGGTACCCCTAGCCAAGCCGCAGCCTCACTAAACACCCTCGCAAAAAGAAGAATTAGAACCAGCGATAAAAAAATTGAGTCCAATTCCATAAGTTAAATTACGCGCAATCCTTACAGGCGCCTACAAATCAGATCGCGAGCTGTAATCACACCAACCAGCTCATCGCTATCATTAACAACAAGAATGTTTCTAGAATCACCCTTTTGATTAACCAATATTGCAGCGATAGCACTTGTGGGCGTTTCAAGCTTCACTATATCCATTTTTTTATCCAAAATGTTATTAAGCGGCTGCTCTAAAAGCGCATCTAAATTTTGATAGACTGACGTAATGTCAGGGCCTGATTTCATCAACGATAATAAGTCATCTGTGGCATACCCGGGGAGTGCAAGGTGCAAAATAGAATTTGCAGATACAAGTCCGACTGGTTTCCCTTCTGGATCAACCACTGGCAGTTCATGCAACCCTGATGATTCCAGCAGCAATACAGCATCTTTAACAGTTGCTCCGGCTTCCATGCGTAGCGCCAGAATTTGGGAACTCATCACATTCTTCGCAAACATGCGCTTCTCCTTGCCATACATTCTATGCAACGCATAGCTACGCTTCTCTACCTATGTCGTCCACAAAAAAATCGTCTTTAACTTTTAAATACCCCCTTCGCCTTTGTGGTGTTTCACATATGTAAAAAATCTGCTAGGCTATGTTTGAATCATGGCTTCGAGGTGTTTATGCGTTCATTCAGTTATATATCTCTTTTACTCGTATGCTTTTTGGCTCCCCATGCTGCTTTTGCAGGAGATCCCCGAGCTACAAAAATACTCGCCGAGATTGATGATTTGTGGCGTGGTCAGTCTTCCTACACCCAAGCAACGCTTTATGTCAAAACTGAACACTATACACGCTCGATGCGGATGGAATCTTGGTCTAAAGGCAAAGAAAAAAGCTTAACCCGCATCCTCACCCCTTTACGTGAAAAAGGTACGATCACACTCAAATCTGGCAACCATATTTACACTTATTTACCGAAAACAGACCGAACTATCCGTTTAAGTAGCGGCATGATGATGGGCTCTTGGATGGGCAGCCATCTGACCAATGATGACTTGGTGAAAGAGTCTCGGCTTGAAGATGATTTTGATGCAACCATATCTTTTGAAGGCAAAAGGAATAATCAAAACATTTTAGAATTTACGCTCATCCCCAAAGCTGATGCGGCCATTATTTGGGGTAAAATTATCATTGAAGTTGATGCAGAGCGTCATTTGCCCATCCGGGAAGTCTTTTACGATGAAGACATGAGTATCAGTCGTACATTTACATTTTCTGGCTTAAAAATGATGGCACATAAAATCAGACCCAGCATCATGCGTATCGTACCCGCCGATGCTCCGCAAGAGTTCACTGAATTTGTGTTTGAACAACTAACCCTTGGCATTCCACTTGATGATAGCTTCTTTGCCAAATCATCACTCAAAAGGCGTTAACTTATGAATACACTTGCTATCTCCTTAAGGAACACAGGACGAAACCTACAAAGAACTATCGTAACAACGCTAGCGATGGCTTTTGCTTGTTTTATTATGATTTTCTTTTCAAGCCTGATGGAAGGCATTCTTCAAGGTAGTGAGCGACAAGTTGTAGAAATGAATATGGGCGATATCCAAATCCATCAAAACGGATACTTAGACGACCCTGATATTTATGCAGTCATCACCAACCCCAATAAAATAATAGCACGTATTGAAAAATTAGGTTTGCGTGCTTCACCACGCTTGTATGCTTATGGTCTTCTGGCTGCAAACATGGCTTCAGCTGGTGTGCAACTTCGCGGGATTAACATTAACTATGAAAAAAAGGTTACAAAGCTGTATAAACATGTTGAGCAGGGTAGTTGGTTAGATAAAACATCTAAAAATCGCGTTGTACTGGGTAAAAAACTAGCCTCCACTTTAGGGGTTTCTCTTGGCGATGAACTCATCTTTGTTGGCCAAAATGCTGACGGGTTTATGGCAAATGATATTTATTATGTGCAAGGTATTTTAAAATCTGTTTCAGATGGCATTGATCGCACAGGTGTCTTTATGCTCGAAAAAAGTTTTCGTGAACTGATGGCTGTGCCAACAGGCGCGCACGAAATAGTCATTGCAAGACCATATCACAACACCGACTTAGAAGCTATCACGACGCAATTACAAACACTTTTTCCACAATATGAAGTCAAAAACTGGAAACAAATCATGCCTGTCATTGCCAAAATGCTGGAGGGTGCTGATGCGCAGATGATTGTGATGTTAATCATCACCTATGTGGCCGTTGCAAGTATCATTCTCAACGCCATGCTGATGACAGTTTTTGAGCGCATGCACGAGTTTGGTATTATGAAAGCAATTGGTGTCAGCCCTTGGCAAATTGTTCGTTTAATTTATGCGGAAACGTTAATTCAAACGGTTATCGCCTCAGTCATTGCGCTTGTTTTTGGTTGGTGGCTTACCGATTATCTACAACTTCACGGTATTGATATGTCTTCATTTATGTCAGGCTCTATTTCATTTGGTGATATTGCCTTTGATCCCATTTGGTACACTTATGTCACCCTAGAGAGCTTAGCCACCCCCATTATTTTTCTCTTTTTCATTGCTATGCTTGCCGTCATATATCCTGCTACTAAAGCTGCATTAATCAGGCCAATTGATGCAATTTATTACCGTTAAACCAACGCGGAGGCTAAACCAATGAACCTCAATACCCTCGCTTTTCGTAATATTTTTCGTCGTAAACGGCGCACCCTTATCACAGCCTCTTCCATTGCTTTTGGGGTCATGTTATCGGTCACCTTCACAGGCTCTGGTGATTACACTTACACCAACATGATTGATACAGGTGCAAAAATGGGTATGGGGCATGTCACTATTCAACCCATAGGTTACCAAGAAAAACCTACGCTGGATAAACGACTCGTGCATGGCTACGACACTTTAAAAGAAACCCTAAAACAAAGTGGTGTGAGCAGCGCTGTGCCGCGTATTATGGGACAAGCTATGTTTGCGACTGCACACAAAAGTGTGGGTGGTGTTTTTATTGCTATCGACCCCAACTTAGAAACACCCGACAACAATGTTTTTCTTCAATCACTCGTAGAAGGCAAAACATTTACGGCCGATTCAAGACGTGGCGTTGTGATTGGCAGCAAACTTGCCGAAAAACTTAAATTAAAGTTGGGTAAAAAAATGGTGTACACCACCACTGACGTATCAGGTGAAATCATCAGTAACATCACACGAGTCACAGGTATTTTTACATCAGGCATCAATATGGTTGATTCATCTATGGTGCTGTTACCTATTAAAAGTACCCAACAAGCCTTACACTATTCTGACAATGAAGTTTCATTGATTGCCGTAATGATTCATGACCAACGCAAAGCAAAGGACATCCGAGATCAACTTGCAGCACTACCCACTAATCAAAACAACGCCGTATTAAGCTGGCATGATGCGCAACCCGACCTTGGTGGTGTCATTGCCATGGAAGAAGCAAGCAACATAATTATGCAGTTTCTTATTGGTTTGCTGATTGCAGCAGGCATCTTAAATACCATGCTTATGGGGGTGCTTGAGAGGAAACGTGAATTTGGCATGATGATGGCAGTAGGCATGTCGCCAGTTTCTTTATTTAAATTGGTGATGGTTGAATGTTTTTGGTTGGCTTTACTTGGGCTTATATTGGGTGTTTTTATTACGGCACCTTGGTATTACTTCCTCTACACCACCGGCATTGATATGAGTGCGGATTTGGGCAATGGGTTTAGTTATGGTGGCGTCTTGGTAGACCCTATATTTAAGGCCCGTTTATTCCCTGAAAGTGTTTTCGCTATTTTAGGCAGTGTCTTTACTTTGGCCTTAGCTGCTGGTGCATATCCTGCTTGGAAAGCGGGAAGCACACCACCAATAGAAAGCCTAAAAACAATTTAAGGAGCTGTTATAATGGATAAAATGAATGACTCCCAACCTATTGTTCGTTTAGAACAAGTTTGCAAAACTTATCTACAAGGCAAAATTGCGGTGGATGCCGTCAAAAACGTATCTTTGGATATCCAAAAGGGTGACTTTGCAGCACTTTGTGGCCCGTCAGGGTCTGGTAAAACCAGTATTTTAAACATCATTGGTGCACTCGACCTACCTAATTCAGGCAATGTCATTGTCGATGGTGTTAACTTGGCTTCATTAAGCCGTTCGGCATGTGCTGAAATTAGAAAAAATAGAATCGGATTTGTCTTCCAATCCTACAATTTAATCCCTGTGATGACTGCTTATGAAAACGCTGCCTTTGTACTTGATTTACAAAACCACTCCCAACAAGATATTCATCAGCGCGTGATGGAAGTATTAAAAGAAGTTGGTTTGGAAGGATTAGAACACCGCAAACCTGATGAGATGTCTGGTGGGCAACAGCAACGCGTCGCAATCGCCCGCGCAATCGTCACTCGCCCTGCTATTGTTTTAGCCGATGAACCTACCGCTAACGTTGATTCAGAAACAGCCCAGTCCTTGCTCAATGTTATGTTAGAGTTAAACGTGCAACAAGGTATCACTTTCCTTTTCTCCACCCATGATCAACAAGTGATGGATTATGCGAGGCGCATTATTCAAGTCCATGATGGTGAAATCGCAGGTGACTCAAGTTCATGAGCTCTTTTCACCCATGAGCAAGGGAAAATCATAAAAATGCGCCCGTGTTTGCTCATCTTTCTTATCAGTATATGGGGCTCTAATGCCCAAGCTTTCTACACCCATGAAAATGATCAACTTAGCCAAGAAATCCGTGGTGTTTTATATGGCAGTTCTGGTTTTGTCGATTCAAAGCTTGCCTCAGAAATTTCTGCACGGCTCATGTATAATGTTGATTTATCCAACTGGCATATGGAGTATCATCAAGTTTGGCAAGAGCGTTTTGCCACTACAAATCAATACCAAACTCAAGCCGACCGCTTCAATGTTAGTTTTAGCAATGAGTCCTTTTATCTCAAGGTTGGGCGGCAAGCCATCAACTTAGCAACCACCTTCTACTTTAGTCCCAATGATTTTTTCGCACCATTTTCCGTACAAACATTTAATCGCGACTTTAAGCAAGGTGTTGATGCCTTACAAACAGAACTCCAGTTGGGTGAGTTATCCCAACTTTCTTTGCTTTTCGTTAATAATCAACAGCAAAATCTACCAACTTCTTCCATTGTTCGTTTTGAATCCGCTTTTGAAAATCTAAGCTGGATGATTCTTGCTGGTGAAGTGAACGACCAACCACAAGTGAGACGACAAATTATTGGTGGTAGCATCCAAACAGATATTTTTGACAGCATCGGCATTCGTGCTGAGGGGCATATTGATAAACATGCAAATCAACGAAATGTTGAGTGGGTCTTTGGTTTGGAACATCGCTGGCTAAACGAGCTTAACCTAAATCTTGAATGGTTTAACCACGGCGCGAAAAGCATTACCAACAACCTGCCATACAGTGGCAGCCAATACTTAGCTGTAGGGCTTTCTTATCCCTTCACACCATTATTAAACGGAAGCTTCAGCGTGATTCAAAATATGGATGATTATTCGCGCTTACATACTGCATATTTAAACTATTCATTATCCAATGAAAGTACTGTTAGTCTTTATGCTTTGCAGCCAACAGGTCAAAGTATCATCACAGAGTTTTCTTATGTTTCACCTGTAGTTGGTTTGGAATTATTTCTTTATTTTTAGACGTTTTTCCTACCCAACTACGCCAACCTCGCTCTATTTTAAAAGCTTAACCATCAACTGACTAAGCTCTTCAAATGAAAATGGTTTATGGATCACCTGACAATGTTCAATATCTTCCAACGACTCAATGGCTTGCTGCATGTCGTAACCCGTTGTGAAAATAATCGGTACACTTTTGTTTAATAATCGAACAGATTTTGCTAAATCAGCACCACCAACTTGGGGCATCACAATGTCCGTGAGAATGAGGTTTATATCTTGCTGCTGCGCTGTAAACAGCGTTAAGGCCTCTTGTCCGTCCGCTGCCGTCAGCACTTTATAACCAAGGCTCTCCAGTACTTCGCTTGTTGTCTCCCGCATACTATTTTCATCATCAACAAGGAGAATAAGCTGACCTTTACCCTCAACCACTTTACCTTGATCTTGGATTTTTTGTTCATCCTGCCCTTCTTTTAAAGGCAAGTAGATTGTGAATGTTGTGCCCTGGTTTGCCTCGCTTACCACTTCAAGCGCCCCACCATGCGATTGCACTGCGCCGTAAACCATTGCTAAGCCTAAACCTGTGCCTTTACCGACATCTTTTGTTGTAAAAAAGGGTTCAAATATTTTATTCAAGTGCTCTCTTGAAATGCCTTCGCCATTGTCTTTTATATCAAGCCTTGAAAAGTGTTCTCCTCGCAGTTCAGGATGTGCTTTTTTAAATTGCTCGGTAGCAACAAATAGTCGAAGTACACAACAAATTTGAGGTTGAACACACCCTTCTACAGCATCACGTGCATTATTGAGCAAGTTCATCAAAGCCTGTTGCAGCTGTGTTGCATCTGCCAGTACCATCAAGTCCTCTTCACAATAGTCACAAATCAGCTCAATGTTTTCTGGGATTGCCGTTTTCGCTAACTTGTAGGCATCTTTGATAAAATCATTCAACGACATCGGGTGCATTTGTACCCTATCTTTACGCGCAAAGGTGAGTAATTGTTTCACCATCTCTGCTGCTCGGCTGCTTAACTCCTCAATACTGTCTAACTTATCTACTACCTCAGGCTGATTTTTTAACACCCGTTTAGACAGATAAACATTCCCTTGAATTGCCGCCAACATATTATTGAAATCATGTGCTATACCACCAACAAGTGTACCAATGGCCTCCATTTTCTGCGCTTGTAAAAATTGTCCTTCCATTTTTTTATAATCTGTCATGTCCTGCTGTAGCGAGACATAATGGGTAGTGCTTCCACTATCATTATAGATGGGTGCAACCGACATTAACGCTGGATAAAAGCTACCATCTTTGCGTTTATCAATCAGAGTTCCATGCCACACTTTGCCCGATGTGATGGTATCCCAAAGTTCTTTGTAAAAAGCAGGGTCTTGCGCCGTGCTTTTTAGCACCACTGGTGTTTTGCCAATAATTTCTTGGGCCTCATAACCCGTAATAGCGGTGAACGCTGGGTTCACATACTCAATCACGGCATTACGGTCTGTAATCATCACAGCTTCGCCTGCTTGTTCAACCGCTTGTGATAATTTTTGTAAGTCACGATTCAAATATACGGAGCTAAGAATATCCGATATTCTGATACCTACATTTTGGAACAAGTCTTTCTCTTCAGCTGTCCACTCTCTGTCGTGTGAACACTGATGCAGCCCAAATAACCATGGTTGCCCAAACTTAGGTTTTATTGCCATCATCATGCGCGATCCCTCTGCAAATTGATGGTTCTCTTCCTCTTCGTGAGGGATAGGGCAATATGTAACAGGCACTGGAGAGCTCAAAGCTTCATCAATAATCTGCCTCATTTCCTCAGTCATCGGAAACTTATCATCCAAATTGAATGGGACATGATACTCAGCAGAAACCGATTGTACGGGCACTCCCCAAAACTTGGCCTCCACGTCACATGGGTACATCAACCATGCCCTATCCGACTTAAATATCTCACGTGCAGCTAAAATCGCACTGCTTAACATTTCATCTGGAGTAAGCGACCTGCTCACCGCATCTGCAATTTTTTGCATACTCTCCAAATGCAAAATTTGGCTTCTGTTTTCTTCCTCAAGTCGTTTACGTTCCGTCACATCACGGCTGATACCAAGAATGCCAATCACAAGCCCTTCAGCATCTAAAAATGGCGTTTTAAGTGTATCAAGCTGTACCTTTCTACCATCAGGATAGGTTACCCATTCATCATTACGTTTAGGTATGTTCTTTTTCAGCATTTCCGCATCTTTTACGCGGAAAAAATCTGCTAGTTCCTGGTCAAATAACTCATAGTCTGTGATACCAACAATTTCCGTTTCATTCTTTTTACCAACCAAGTCACAAAATGCTTGGTTACAGCCAAGGTAAACACCAGCTTCGTTTTTATAAAAGATAAGGTCTGGAATACTATCTCGTATGTTGGTTACCAACGATGTAGCGGTCTCCAATGCTTCATAGGGTTGCATCAAACACAAACGAATAATTGAATAAAAGATAAGCCAAAATGAAAATAATTTAAAAATATGACCGACTAAGTTGGTGATGCCATAAACATCTGTGTATAATGTAAAGGCTAGCTCTGAAATAACCGTGAGCACAATAGCAACAAAAAGAAAGGGGTAAATGCCAGCTTTTAATTTCTCACGATGATAGTGAAGGTTGATCAAAGCAAGTGTTAAAACTGCACAAATAACATATTCACTATAAATTTTAAATGGTGTCAGGCCTTTGCCTTCAATAATGGTGTCTGGAAAATCACCATCCATGATAAGTATATAAAAGAGAAGGGCGATAAGACCAAATAAACCATAGGTGAGAATCACTTGGAAATTGCGTTTTAAAAACAAAGGTGCTGCAAGCAATATCACTGCTTCAAAAAAGCGGCTGGCTATCCAAAATTGGGTACCATGATTAGCGCCATCAACAGGATAAACACCCATACCTTTATAAATCATAGCATGCACTGTATCTAAACCTGCTACCCAGAAAAAACCAATGGCTAGATACATCATAAAACTATCACGCGCATAAGGGTATGTATAAAACGCAACCACAAACATCATAACACCGACTGTGATGGCAAAAAGTTCAGCAAGCGTATGGAATAAAAGGTAACTAGAAAAACTTGAAGTAATAAGGATAATACTCAGTAATACAGGAATAACCCAGATGCGATAATCCAACAGGTTTGAGAATTGATTCAGTGGTAATGTGTGCTGTCGCATTATATTTTACTTATCGCCAATAAATGCTTACACTTTAATAAGTTACCCATATATTCAACAAACCTCATGTTGATATGCCCACATTTGCGATGCCAAATGGAATATGCACCATAGGAATATCGCCCGCATCCGATTTCAAATGGCCTCGTTGGTCATCAAAAAACATATGTGGCTTTAATCGTGTTAAAATTCTTTCTTTTTCCATGCCCCCAAGGAAAATGGTTTCATTGGCACTCACGCCCCACTCTTCAAGGGTTGTAATCACGCGTTCATGCGTTGGTGCGCTTCTCGCAGTGATAATAGCAGTTCTTATCAAACGCTTATAATCATGATCTTGCTCAACTTTATCATCTTCTAGTGCTTGCATGAAGGAGAGCTTCCGAAACAGGTCGGCAAGAGGCCCCGGTTGATGTGGAATATGCGATTTTTCCACCTCATGCGCAGTAAAATCGTTCAAGTTCCCTGATTTATATACTGATTCTGCTTCATCATCTGCAATCACACCGTCAAAATCGAAAGCAATTCTAAGCTCTTCATCACCATCATCGTTGACGACTTTGCCTGGTAACACCACGCCAGCAGGATAACCTGCTTGAATCGCTTTTTTTACATCCTCTTCATTCGCAGAAAGAAATAGTGAGGCATTAAATGCTGGCACATATTCAAAAGGAGATTTCCCTTCCATGAAGGCCGCACGTGATATTTTTAAACCATAGTGCTCGATCGAACGAAAAACGCGTTTGCCTGTCGCTGCGGAGTTACGTGAAAGCAGCACAACTTCAACAGGTTCTTCGGCCTTGTAATGCTGGTTAATGTTTAAAAATCGTTTGATAAATGGGAAAGCAACACCCTTCGCCAACACCTTATCCAAATTCTTTTCTTGAAAAATTTTATATGCTTTTGGACCATGCTCTTCAAAAATGGCATGTGATTCTGATAAATCAAACAGAGCACTAGAAGATACTGCAATCACAAGTTTTTTCTCAATGGGAAATGATGACATAAAACCCCTTTACAGCAGCTTCGCAATCGGCGCAAAAGTTTTGCGATGGATAGGGCACACTCCATGTTCTCTCAATGCATCCATATGAATTTTAGTGCCATAACCTTTATGTTTAGCAAACTGATAAACAGGGTATTTCGCATCATACATACACATTAAACGGTCTCGAACAACTTTCGCTATAATTGAGGCTGCCGCAATTTCTTGTACACTATCATCCCCACCAATCACTGCCGTTGTTGGCGCAGGCATCTCTTCGGGCACACGATTACCATCAACCATGATAGATGTAGGCTGGATATGCAATCCAACCACTGCTTTTTGCATCGCAGCCATGGTTGCATGTAAAATATTCAACTGGTCAATTTCAGCCAAATTTGCTTGAGCGACACTATAACTGACTGCATATTGCCGCAAATGATAATAAAGCTTGATGCGTTTCTTTTCAGACACTCGCTTTGAGTCTCGATATTGCCCCAACATGGGGTCATGCGGGGATAAAATGACTGCAGCTGTGACTACCGGCCCTGCCAATGGTCCACGGCCTACCTCATCAACCCCAGCAATCATGTTTTCATCCATTTTGGTTTGAACTCAGCGCCAGTTTTATACTTTATCCATACCAACGCCAATAAGGCTCCAACACTATCTGCTAACCAATCCCAAGCGTCCGCATCCCGACCAATAATAAATGATTGGTGAAATTCATCACTAAGGCCATAACTACTCGTGAATATAAAAGCGCTAATCAACACCCCTTTCGGTTGCATAGTGCTTTGATGATTAAAACTACGCCAAGCCAGAATGGCAAGCACAGCATAAGTTCCTGCGTGCATGAGTTTATCTTGATGCAAAAAGGTCATCGCAATGGGTAAGCTAGGTTGGTGTGATACATAAAATATCAATACACAATAACCAAACAACAGCAGTGTATCGCGAAAAATGTTTTCGTGCACTTAGCCCCCCCGGTCATAAAAGTGCTCAGCAAAAGTCAGCTATTACTGAGCAGCATCAAATGCAAAGTTACTGTTATGCTTTAAACAAAACCTGCCAATGCCAGCTTGCAAATTGCCATCACAGGTTCTGGGTATATACCTATCGCTACAATCACCAGTGTTGATAACACCACTGTCATTTGCAAAGGAACACTTTTAGCAAAGTTAAAGCTTACGCGCTCTTCATCAAAATACATATATTTAACAATGCGAATATAATAAAACGCACCAATGGCCGAGAACAACACACCCAATGTCGCCAAAATATAATGCCCTTGTTCAATTACTGCCATAAAGACTGCATACTTAGCCCAAAAACCACCCAAGAAAGGGATACCTGCCATAGAAAACATCAAGAGACCCATCGCAAGTGCATAACCAGGGCGAACCTTTGATAAACCAGCGAAGTCGTCTAAAAGCTCGCCTTGAATTTCATCACGCCGCATCATAATAATAATCGCAAAGACACCCATAGTCATAAACAAATAAATCGTCATGTAAATCATGATTGCCGTGTAGCCTTCGCTTGTCCCTGCAATCATACCAAGCAAAATAAAACCAATATGACCAATGGTTGAATAGGCCAACATGCGTTTGATATTTCGCTGCGCAATCGCAGCAATATTTCCTACTGCCATCGAAAGCACGGCTAAGAACATCAGAATTGTTGTATATTCAGCTTGCAAACCAGGGAACACATCCACCAAAATACGCATAAATACAACAAGCCCTGCGACTTTAGGTGCAACAGACATAAAGGCTGTAATTGGCGTTGGTGCGCCTTCATAAGCATCAGGTGTCCACATATGGAAAGGTGCTACGGATACTTTAAAAGCAAGGCCTGCTATCATAAACAACATACCAGTAAGCACAGCAAGCCGTTGATCCTCACCACTTGCCGAAATCAACGGCCCCATTTCTGCATACATGAAACTTCCTGTGCTGCCATACAGAAATGTTAAACCATAAAGCAGCATACATGAGGATAATGCACCAAGAATGAAGTATTTTAAGGCTGCTTCAGTTGAACGCAAAACATCGCGTTGATAAGCAACCAATACATAGATAGACAAAGCCATAAGTTCTAAACCAAGGTACATCGTCACAAAGCTACTGGCCGAAACCATCAGCATCATGCCCAATAAAGCAAATAACATAAGCGTATAATATTCGCCAACATTGGCTTCATCTTTCACATAATTTAATGATAAAAGCATGGCAAATATTGTTGTCACAAGCATGAGTAACTTGGCATAAGCCGCAAAAGGATCAAATACAAAGTAACCATAAAAGGTTGATGAGCCCTCAGAGCCTAGCGCATAAACAACAGCTGCTATCACAGCAAAACAAGTCGCAATTGAAACCCATGCAACAACAGATTGGCGCGCAGTAGATAAAAACACACTCATCAATAACGCAACCATACCCATCAAAGCTAAGATGATTTCAGGGAGTATAAGCTCCATATGTTGTGGAAACGGGAAGGGGAAAACTACCTCAGCCATATTCTTTTAACCTCAGTGTACACCAGCGTGCATCGCTGGTGAATGTTCTAATAATGCAGCAGCTGCATCAAGCTTTGTTGTTGTAGCTTGATCAACCAAATTCGCTACAGATGCATGTAATAAATCTAAAACTGGTTCGGGATAAAAACCTACCCAAACGGTCAGTATGATGAGCGGTATAAATATACCAAACTCACGCACAGACATTTCAGGCATTGATTTTACGCTATCTTTAACCAAATCACCCATGATCACACGTTTGTACATCCACAGCGTATAACATGCTGATAAAACGACGCTGATTGCCGCAGCTATTGCAATCCATTTTGCTGAAATAGTTAGCTCTGAAGGGTCGGCTGCAAATGTACCAATCAAGACCATAATCTCGCCGATAAATGCAGATGATCCAGGAAGCGCAACATTGGCCATAGAAAAAACAAGCATGACCACTGCAAATACAGGCATCACATTCGCTACCCCGCCATAATCACCAATTTCACGTGTATGTAATCGATCATACATCACACCGACACCAAGGAATAATGCCGCAGCAACAAAACCATGTGAAATCATATTAATCACAGCACCTTCAAGCGCTTGTGTTGTAAAAACAAATGTACCCAAGGTTACAAAACCCATATGTGCAATTGATGAGTAAGCAATCAACCGTTTCATATCTTTTTGCATCATCGCAACAAGAGAAATATAAACAATCGCCACCAAACTCAAACCAATCATCATTGGGGCAAAATATTGCGACGCATCAGGAACCATGGGCAATGAGAAACGTAAGTATCCGTAAGCACCCATTTTCAACAAGATACCTGCTAGAATCACAGAACCTGCTGTTGGCGCTTCTGTATGTGCATCTGGCAGCCAAGTATGGACAGGCCACATCGGAACTTTCACTGCAAAGGCAACAAAAAAGGCTAAGAAAATCCAAATTTGCCAAGTCATGTTAAATGGATAATCCATGAACTCTAACATGTTGAATGTGCCACCAGCTTCAAAGTGCATCGCAAGCAAAGCAACCAACATCAAGACTGAACCAGCTAATGTATAAAGGAAGAATTTAAGTGTTGCGTAAATTCTATTCTTGCCACCCCACACACCGATGATCAGATACATAGGAATCAACATTGCTTCCCAGAAGAAGTAAAACAAAATTGCATCCAAAGAAGAAAACACACCAATCAATGTTGTTTCTAAGATAAGGAATGCAATCATATATTCTTTCACTCGTGTTTGGATACACTTCCAAGCAGAGATAATACAAATAATAATCAATAGGCCCGTCAGGACGATGAACGGCATCGAAATACCATCCACACCCAAACGGTAATCAATATTAAAAGCAGGGATCCAGTGGTGAAGCTCTTCAAACTGCATGTGTGAGGTAGCGCGATCAAAACTAAACACCAAAGGTAGCGTTATGATAAATGTCGCAACGGAGACAATTAATGCCGACCAGCGAACCATATTCTCATTTTTGATAAACAGCCAAATCAACAAAGCTCCAAATGTAGGCAAAAATATTGCCAACGAAAGGATTGGAAAGCCTAGAATATTATTTAAGGCTTCTGCGTTATTCAATAACGGTTCCATAATTATCCTGCTCCCCTTACGCGTTCAGCATCAAGTATGTAAGTAAACCAAACACACCGATAACCATCGCGTAGGCATAATGATACACCATACCACTTTGAATATTTTTCAACATTGCTGCACCATTTTTTACCGAACCAACAATCCCACCGTGAATCATACCTTTATCAATCATGCCAAGGTCACCCTCTTTCCAGAAGAAATTACCCAGCTTACGGATAGGTCGAACAAATAAGACATCGTATAGTTCGTCCCAATACCATTTGTTTAAAAGGAAGGTATAAATATGTGGGAATGTAGATGCCAATTTCGCAGGCAGTTTGCTTTCTTTAAAATACATCAAGAAAGCCAAAACAATACCGGATAAAGCTAAAATTAATGCACCGTATTCAAGCCAAAAATGAGATTCGGTATGACCATCGTGCTCCATACTTTCCAATGTCATTAGAGGGTTATGGGCATCCATTACAAAAATCGCATTATTAAAGAAACCTTCAGTCATTAAATGGTTATCAATATCTAGAATATGGTGCCCCCACATACCGGCACCCACAGCGCCAACAGCTAGAATCATAAGCGGCACAGTGATGACTTTAGGTGACTCATGAAGATGCGCTTTTGTTTCCGCTGGTACACGGTCACTATTATGGAAGGTCAAAAAGAACATACGGAAAGTATAGAATGCCGTCATAAACACACCTGACATCAAGGCATAGTATGCTACATCACTCACCCAGCCCATGTCGCGTACTGCTGCAGCTTCAATAATCAAATCTTTCGACCAGAAACCACCAAATGGTGGGATGCCTGCAAGTGCTAAACCTGCAAGTAACATCGTAATGTAAGTGATAGGCATATACTTACGCAGCTGACCCATTTGGCGAATATCCTGATTCGACATCACCGCATGAATAACAGAACCCGCAGCCAAAAACAGTAATGCTTTAAAGTATGCATGTGTCATCAAGTGAAATATGCCTGCTGAATATGCGGAAATACCACAGGCCACAAACATATAACCCAACTGTGAACATGTTGAATACGCGATCACGCGTTTGATATCATTTTGCACCAAACCAATCGTTGCACACATAAAGGCAGTGATTGTTCCGACAATCACAACCGCAGCCAAAGCAACTTCTGAATATTCAAACATCGGTGACAAACGCGCCACCATAAACACGCCCGCAGTCACCATGGTTGCAGCATGGATAAGCGCTGAAATTGGCGTAGGGCCTTCCATAGAATCGGGAAGCCAAACATGCAAAGGAACTTGACCGGATTTACCCATAGCACCAACAAACAATGCCAAGCAGATAAATGTAATGGTATCAATTTCCCAACCTAAGAAAGACATTGTAGAAGCTGATGCCACCATAGCAGGGACTTGATCAAAGACTTCACGGTAGTCTACTGTGCCGAAATAATACCAAACAGCCAAAATACCAATCGCAAAACCAAAATCGCCAACACGGTTAACAATAAAGGCTTTCATCGCCGCGACATTCGCTGATTCACGTTTAAACCAGAACCCAATCAACAAATAAGAGAACAGACCCACAGCTTCCCAGCCAAAGAACAAAGTGAAGAAATTATTACCCATCACCAACACCAGCATAGAAAAAGTAAAGGCTGAGATATAAGCGAAAAAGCGTGGGTAACCAGGGTCTCCATGCATATAACCAATCGTATAGATATGCACACAAGCAGATACCACGGTCACTGTCACCATCATGATAGCCGTCAGAGGATCAATCATCATACCAACTTGCACGACCAAATCACCAGAGGAAATCCAAGTCCAGAAATTACCATAAAACTCAGCACCATTAAGTACCTGCAGGAACACGTCTATGGACAATATCGCTGATAAAATGACTGAACCTGTTGTAATCAAATGACTCAATTTGTCTTTTAGCAGCCAGCCAAATAACCCAGCAACCAATGCACCAACCAAAGGAAGCAATGGGATTGCCAATAACTCTGTTGTGTTCAACGTTATTTCAGTTGCTTCTAACACCATGAAATCCCCTCTTATCCTTGCAATGTATTAATGTCTTCAATCGCGATAGAACGACGTTGACGATAATACGCAACCAAAATAGCCAAACCCACCGCAACTTCAGATGCAGCGACAGTCAAAACGAAAAAGACGAATACTTGTCCGCCGATATCATCGAGAAAATGTGAAAATGCCGCAAAATTAATATTAACTGCCAAAAGCATGAGCTCAATACACATCAAAATCGTAATCACATTTTTGCGGTTTAAGAATAAACCAATAATGCCAATACTAAATAACGCTGCGCCAACAATAAGAAAATCAGATAGTGGAACCATTACATACTCACCTTAGTCAAACGGTCTTCTTTGCGCACTTTCACTTGCTCGGAAATATTTTGGTATTTCGCATCTTTACGTTCGCGCAAGGTCAAAACAATTGCACCCACTAATGCCACCAACAAAATAATAGCCGCAATTTCAAAACCTAATAAATATTTGGTATAAAGCTCTTTGCCAATTTCTACCGTATTATTAATTTCTTGACCCATATGCGCTTTCATTGCCATTTTTTCAGAGCCAAACAAACCACTCGTTGAAGCAGCCACCAACTCAATAAATAAAATCAATGCAATCATGCCGCCTACAGGTAAATATTGAAGCCAACCTTCACGCTTTACGGCCTGGTTCACCTCCAACATCATCACCACAAACATGAACAACACCATCACTGCGCCCACATAAATAAGAATAAGAATAATGCCTATAAATTCTGCATCCAAGAGGAAAAACAATCCCGAAGCATTAAAAAAGCAGAGAATCAGCCACATCACTGAGTGCATGGTGTTACTCGAAAGAATAACGCCCAAGGCGGCAGCAATAGCCAAGCCGCCGAACAAATAAAAGAATGCAATTTCTAGCATGTTCTCTCCTAACTCTTATTGATAACGCGCATCAGCAGCAAGATTTGCTGCAATTTGCGGTTCATAACGTTCACCAACATCCAACAGCATCTCTTTGGTGTAATACAAATCTGAACGTGTTTCTGTAGCATATTCAAATTCTTGTGTCTCTACGATGGCATCTACTGGACAAGCTTCAACACAAAAACCACAGAAAATACATTTGGTCATATCAATGTCATAACGTGTCGTGCGGCGCGATCCATCTTCACGTTCTTCGGATTCAATCACAATGGCTAAAGCAGGACATGTCACTTCACATAATTTACAAGCAATACACCGCTCTTCACCGCTTTCATAACGACGAAGTGCATGTAAACCACGAAAACGCGGCGATAAAGGTGTGCGTTCTTCTGGGTATTGCACCGTGATTTTTTTCTTGAACAAATAACGGCCCGTCAGAGCCAAACCCAGAACCAGCTCCCACAGCAGCCACGTTTTTAATGTGCGTTTAATCAAATTCATTTCTTATCTCCAAGGCTGGTAATAGCCAATAGCATCACTTAAGAAACTTAAACTTGAACTAAGTTCTGAGGCATAAGTACACAAACCAATCACTGCAATCCAAGTCAATGTCCAAGGCAAGAAGACTTTCCAACCTAGGCGCATCAATTGGTCATAACGATAACGAGGGAATGTTGCTCTAAACCAAATAAATACAAAAATAAGAAATGCTGTCTTACCAAGTAGCCAGACTGTACCTGGAATGAAATTCAAAAATTCAAACGGAGCATGCCAGCCACCCAAGAATAAAATCGCTGTCATCAATGAAATAAGAATCATGGCGGCATATTCTGCTAGTGAGAATGTCGCAAACCACATGCCCGAATATTCAACAAAGAAACCTGCAACCAGCTCTGCTTCCCCTTCAGGTAAATCAAACGGTGCACGGTTGCTTTCTGCGGCTCCAGAGATAAAAAACACGATAAACATAGGGAACAAAGGAATAAAGTACCAATGCCAGAAACCACCTTCTTGTGCGTAAACAATATCAGATAAACCTAAGCTTCCTGCCAAGATAAGCACACAAACAATGGAGAAACCCATAGAAATTTCATATGAAATCATTTGTGCTGTGGCACGAATCGCACCAATAAGCGCGTATTTAGAGTTGGAAGCCCAACCTGCCATCAAAATGCCATAAATGGACAAACTTGAAATCGCCATCACATACAAAATACCAATATTTAAATTGGCAATCGCCATCACATGTGCCGTTTCCCACAGCCCAAATAGCGTTGTTTCTCCAAATGGAACCACTGCAAATGCTAACAGCGCTGGCATCAAGGCCATGATTGGTGCTGCAACAAATAGTATTTTATTCGATGATGTAGGAATAATTGTTTCTTTTAAAAATAATTTTAAGCCATCAGCCAGCGGCTGCAGCAGCCCGAATGGGCCAACGCGATTACAACCTTGCCGAACTTGAATCCAACCAATCACCCTACGCTCTGCATAGGTTGTATACGCCACAGTTAATGCCACAGGAATAGCTATGGCCAAAATTTCCAATGCCCAAATAGCTGCTTGTATGACCATATCTAACCAGTCCATTATTGACCTCCACGCATATCAACAGTGATTTCATTGGACAAATCCCCTGCTGCGCCACGTTTTGCTACAAAAACAACACCCTGAGATACGTCGTTGCGCACACCAACAACACAAGTGCTATCCCCTAAAGCTGATGAAATTGTCACTTCACCTTGCTTTAAACCTAATGTTTTTAATGTTTCGGGGTGCACAATTACATCATCTAGTGCATGAATAACACCTGCTTCACTTAATAACTCAGAAGCGCGCACCCAAGCACCTTCGCGATACATCGAGTAGCGACTCACTACATCCAAATTTTTTGCTGCGTTCATAATCGCATCGTTGGGTAGGTTTGTTGCATCACGGTGGCGCTCTACACCAAGTAAAATATCTTGTTTTCCGCCCTCAGACCATATTGTTTCTAAAACATCAAACTCAGGGGCAAGTTTCAAAACATATCCACGCAATTCTTCAAGGTTAACCGCAGGAACATCCTTACCTAAACCCTGCACCAATCGCATCATGACTTTCCATAATGGGCGCTCTTCACCCAATGAACGAAGCGGATTTTCCGCAACACGCACTCTGCCTTCCATATTAACGAAGGTTCCTTCAATCTCTGAGTAAGCGGCTGCAGGCAACTGCACTGCTGCATATTTGCCCATCTCACCAGAAATTGCGCCAACCTGAACCAAGCCGACTTTCTCCAATGCCGCTTTTGCCTGGCGCGAAAACAGCCCATCACCTACAGGGTCACTGCCAATCAAGAGTATTGTATCTAGCTCACCCTGATTTGCTGCTTCAAACAAATCACCTGCTGATATGCGCAAGTCACCAAATACTGATGAAACTAATTGTGCATTCATACCTTCAGGTAATAAGTTACGACCATCTTTACCCGCTTCAGCATGCCCTGCTGCACGCATAAGCAAGTCTAAACCATGAATCAATGCCGCAGCATCCTCATGGGAACGAACCTCTTCACCAACCAACAATGCACACGAATCAGATAACAGCGCATCAGCCAATAACTTACCAGCTTCATGGCGTGGTTCGACTTTAGCCAACCAGTCTTCCATGCCCGCAGCAGTTTTCCCCATTTCAATCAGCTGATCCATAGCTCTCGCAATCACAGCATACCAGTCTCGAGGGCGAATCAATGCATCTGAAGTAATATCACTATTTGTACGGTAGGACATTGCTCCGATACGGGTTACAGGCTTACCTGCGTTCAAACGCTTGCGCAAACGTTGCATCAAAATTGGTAAACGTTGGCGCAAATCAGAACCTAAAATCACAACTTGGTCGACCGACTCCATCGCTTCGGTCGTCATCGACAAGCCTTCTTCAAAAGCAAAAGGCCTTGCATCACGTCGGTGCAACTCAAATGCAATTTTTGCGTCTTTAAAGGCGATATCGTGTAACAAACGAATTGAAGTTAACGCTTCCACACTCCAGTCTGGAGAAAAAAGAATACCTACACGTTTATCTTTTAATAATGAAACCGCCTTATTAATGGCATCATCCCAAGATACTTGAGCAAGTTGCTCGCCAGTACGCAACATGGGGGTAAGGATACGGTTGTCCGAGCGGAATGCGTCATAAACATAACGACCTCTGTCACAAATCCATGGTTCCACACCATCTTTAAGCGGGCGAATTCGCATCACTTCATCAGCACGCGATTCAATGACAATATCACAGCCTTGAGGACATTGGGTACATGTACTCTTATGGCGTGTCATTTCCCAAGGGCGAGAAACATCATGAGACGGTTTATCCAGCAGCGCACCAACAGGACAAATATCGCCTAAATTGCCTGAAAGCTCTGATGCTAAAGCATCTTCAACGATGCCGTCAATTTTCATATGGTCGCCACGATTTAGCACACCCATATCTCCCGTGCCAGCTACTTCATCGGCAAAACGTACGCAGCGCGTACAATGGATACAACGGGTCATACAAGTGTTCACAAATGGGCCCAAGTCTTTATCTGATGGTAAACGTTTGGTTTCAGTATAACGGCCGCGCCCAACGCCATGCTCAACAGCATAATCTTGTAACTTGCAGGCCCCGCCTTGGTCACAAACTGGACAATCAAGCGGATGGTGAATCAATAAATATTCCATCATCATCGAACGGTCTTTTTCCAAACCTTCTGATTGTGTTACAACCTTCATGCCTTCAGAAACAGGTGTGCAACAAGAAGCCGCAGGTTTATTCCAGCCTTCGACTTCAACCAAACACATGCGGCAGTTTGCAGCTACGGAAAGCTCAGGGTGATAACAAAAATAGGGAACTTCAACATCATTTTCACGACATGCTTCCAAAATACTCGTTCCTGCTGGAACCGTCACTTCATCGTCGTTAATAAACAGCACTGTCATGATGATTTCTCCGCAAGCCGAGCTTCAACTTCCTCGGGAAAATATTTAAGCATGGATAAAATAGGTGCTGCGGCACCTTCAGCCAAGGCACAGATTGTGCGTCCTGCCATATGCGTTGAAGCATCTTGTAATACTTTCACATCAGCTTGGGTACCTTCCCCTGCATCGACACGATTCATCACGCGCTCAAGCCATCCTGTACCTTCACGGCATGGCGTACATTGACCACATGACTCATGTGCATAGAAATGCGCTAAACGTCGAGTAACTGCGATGATATCAGCCGTTTCATCCAAAATGATAATCGCACCCGAACCCAAAAATGAGCCCGCTTTCATAATATCATCATACGTCAAAGGCACATCATAATGCTCTGCGGTCAGCCAAGGTGTCGATGAACCACCAGGTATCACCACTTTAGGCACACTACCGTGCTGCAAGCCGCCACAATAATCTTCAACCAATGTCTTTAATGAAGTGCCCATAGGCACTTCATAGTTACCCGGCTTATTCACATGCCCAGAAACTGAGAAAATCTTACAACCAGTATTGTTTGGTTTACCAATGGCAGCGTGCCACGCACCACCATGCTCTAAAATTGCTGGTACAGTTGCCAATGTTTCAACATTATTAACCACTGTTGGGCAGCCATAAAAACCTTCAACCGCAGGAAATGGTGGCTTAAAACGAGGGCGACCAGCCTTGCCTTCTAAAGACTCAATCAAAGCGGTTTCTTCCCCACAAATATAAGCGCCTGCACCTCGGTGCATCATCAAATTCATAGAAAAATTTGTTCCTAGAATATTTTCGCCCAAAAGGTTTGCTCCATAAGCTTCATCAATCGCCGCACACATCACATTATATTCATGTAAAAATTCGCCACGAATATAAATATATGCATCTTTAACACCCAGCGCAAAACCCGCCATAATCATGCCTTCAATCAGCAAATGAGGGTCAAACCGCATAATATCACGGTCTTTAAATGTGCCCGGTTCGCCTTCATCGGCGTTACATAAAAGATAAGTCGGTTTACCTGTATTACGCGGCACAAACGACCACTTCAAGCCCGTTGGAAATCCAGCTCCACCACGTCCTCGCAGGCCAGAAACCTTCACTTCATCAATAATTTTATCTGCATCAAGTTCGTTCAGAACAGTCGGTAAAAATTCATAAGCACCATGAGCCTTGGCAACTTCAAGTTGATACATGTTTTCAACTTCAATATTGTCAAAGCAAATGCGTTGCACCTGTTTTGGGTCAGAAGAAATCATCTATATCGCCTCTCCTGCTTTGATTTTGGTAATCAAAGCATCCATATCAGTTGCTGTTACTTTTTCATGGTACACGTTATTCACCTGTACAACAGGTGCACCTGCACAAGCGCCTGCACATTCCACTTCGGCAATCGTAAACAAACCATCTTCTGAAGTTTGACCAGCCTGAAGGCCTAAAGTCTCCTTCATATGTGCCATCAATTCGTCAGCGCCATTCAGCATACAGCTGGCATTGGTACAAACTTCCAATAAAAATTTACCACAAGGCTGTTCACGAAACATTGTGTAAAAGGTGACGACTTCGCGCACTTCCATCAGTTTCAAATCAAGAACATCAGCAACCATCTGTTGCGTTTCCATACTTAAATAACCAAAATCTTGTTGCGCCATATATAATGTTGGCATCAGTGCCGACTTAGGCTGGGGGTAACGTTTTGCTAAAGCCTCGATTTCTTTCAATCGCTCAGCGCTGAAGCGTGGCTGATCTACTGCACTCATCGATCCACCTCTCCAAATACAATATCTTGTGTACCCAAAATCGTCACAACATCTGCCAACATATGACCACGACACATGTAATCAATAGATTCCAAATGAGCAAACCCAGGAGCACGAATTTTCATGCGGTAAGGTTTGTTTGAGCCATCTGAGACAATGTAGACCCCGAACTCACCTTTAGGGTGTTCAACAGCTGCATACACCTCTCCTTCAGGCACATGATACCCTTCAGAGAAAAACTTAAAGTGATGGATCAGAGATTCCATATCATCTTTAATGGTCGCACGAGGCGGGCTTGTTAATTTATAATCGTCAACCTTGATAGGCCCATCATTGACTTCCAGCCATGCAATACATTGCTGAATAATATGGTTGGACTGACGCATTTCTTCAACCCGCACCAAATAGCGATCATAACAATCGCCTGTCGCACCAACAGGAATTTCAAAGTCCATTTTATCATAGACATCATACGGCTGTGTTTTACGCAAATCCCAAGCAATGCCAGAACCACGTATCATTGGCCCTGTAAAACCCCAGTCCAATGCTGCCTGCTTATCTACCACACCAACATCAACATTACGCTGTTTCCAGATGCGGTTTTCGGTTAATAGTGTTTCATATTCATCAACATAACCGATGAAACGCTCTGTAAACCCTTTAATTTTTTCTAAAAGACCTTCAGGTAAATCACGAGCCACTCCACCTGGGCGGAAATATGCTGCATGCATGCGAGCACCAGATACTTCTTCATAATAATCAAAAATATCTTCGCGCTCCCGGAAACAATACAAAAACACAGTCATTGCACCAATATCAAGTGCTACTGCGCCCAACCATAAACAATGGTTCAAAATACGTGTTAATTCAGCATACATCACTCGAATGTATTGCGCACGTTCTGGCGCTTCAATACCAAGCAATCGTTCAACACCCAAAGCATATGCATGTTCATTGGCCATCATCGACACATAATCTAAACGGTCAAAATATGGAATATTTTGGTTATAAGTTTTATATTCAAATAGTTTTTCAGTGCCGCGATGCAGCAAACCAATATGCGGATCTGCCCGTTCAACAACCTCTCCATCAAGCTCTAACACCAAGCGCAATACGCCATGTGCAGATGGATGTTGAGGCCCAAAGTTTAAGGTATAATTTTTAATCTCAGCCACGGTCAACCCCCGGCCACGTCCTTGGAATCAACACTCTGTTTTCCAATTTGTTTGCCTTATAAACACATCGCCATTGTGATTCATCAAAGAAAATTTCCGCATGGCCTGTTAGTGGGAAATCTTTGCGCAATGGGTGCCCTTCAAAACCATAGTCCGTCAACAAGCGACGAAGATCTGGGTGATGGTTAAAAATAATGCCATACATATCAAAAGCTTCGCGTTCGAACCAGTTGGCCGTCGGCCACACTTCAGTCACCGAATCAACCATATCACGCATATTTACCAGCACTTTAAAACGTACACGTTTGTTGTGCTCTACTGACAACAAGTGGTAAACCACTTCAAACTGTGGGCGATCTTCTGGGTACCCTGGGAATTCTGATTTATCCACACCACATAAATCAATCATTTGCGCATAACCAAACTCTGATTTTAAGGCGTGACACACATCAACAACATTTTCTTTTGCCACAACAAATGTTGGACAATCTAAACCTTCTTTAAACTCTGAAATAGCCTGAGGGAAACGTTGTGCTAAAATCTCAAACTCAAGGGGTAAATTCTTCTCTTGCTTCAATTCTATATTCACACGCAACTACCGAGCAATCGTATTTGTACGTTTAATTTTTTCTTGCAACTGAATAAAACCATACAACAAAGCTTCAGCTGTTGGCGGGCAACCTGGCACATAAATATCAACCGGGACCACTCGGTCACAACCTCGTGTTACGGAATACGAATAGTGGTAATAACCGCCACCATTTGCACACGAGCCCATAGAAATCACCCAGCGAGGTTCAGCCATTTGATCATAAACCTTACGGAGCGCAGGTGCCATTTTATTACACAGCGTACCAGCTACAATCATCAAATCAGATTGCCGCGGCGATGGTCTAGGCACGATACCAAAGCGATCCATATCGTAACGCGAAGCACCTGCATGCATAAATTCAACAGCACAACATGCCAAGCCAAATGTCATTGGCCACAAAGAACCCGCACGAGCACCATTGATTACCTTATCAACAGATGTTGTGATAAAGCCTTTATCGAGAAGACCTTCTATTCCCATTGTAAAGCCCCTTTATTCCACGCATAAATGTAGCCAACCAAGAGAATCAGTAAAAACAACATCATCTCAATAAAGCCAAAAATACCAATTTGATCCAACACAACTGCCCAAGGAAAAAGGAATGCTGTTTCCAAATCAAAAATAACAAACAAAATAGCAACAAGATAAAAACGAACATCAAAATGCATACGTGCATCTTCAAATGCTTCAAAGCCACATTCATATGCAGATAACTTCTCTGCATCAGGGCGCTGTTCGGCAACAAGAACGGTAAGAACCAATGGGGCAATACCCATACCCAAAGCAATCAAGATAAAAATAAAAATTGGCACGTAATTGTTAGCCAAATATTCGAGCCCCATACCATATCTCCTTACATTTCATGCGTTAAAATATGCCCGCACGTTTTTTCTTGCGGTCGGATTGCTAATGCAGCAAAGGGTTTGTGTCAATTTTTTTACCCCAATATTTGTGATTTATGACACTATATTTAGTCGTTGGTATCATATGTATTTAATGATGAAATACGGGGTTACCGCCAAAAAAAAGGCTCCGAAATATCGGAGCCTTTTATCAAAAACTGCCTGACGCTGAGGAGGGAGGGGGGAGGGTAGCGCCAGACATTGCAAACTTTAAACAACTCTTATGATCAAAGCGTGAAAGAAATATTAAGACTTTCTCATGTAGGAAGTTTCTTCCTCCTCATGAGTGCTTTGACATCCAAAGCAATCCCCAGAGCTGCAGGAATAGCAAACAAAGTAATCAGTGTTGAAAAGATTAAACCCCAAGATAAAGCTAAGGCCATAGGTGCAACAAATGGATCAAAACCTCCCCAGCCATATGCTGTTGGCAACAATCCAACCACTGTTGTAATCGCAGTTAACAACACAGCTCTCAACCTTCGGCGACCACCATAAATAATCGCTTCAAACCAGGGTTTACCATCATCAAGCTCTCGCTGGATTAAAACTGCCAGCACAAGCGATGCATTCACCACAACACCTGTTAAAGCAACAAAACCCATCATCGACATAAACGAAAGAGGCTGACCATGCAGAAACAACCCCACAACAATACCAATAAGACCAAATGGAATGGCAAACATCACCAAAAACGGGTATGAAACTCTATTAAATTGAATCGCCAGAATGACAAAAATACCGAGCAGCGCAAAGATAAAACTAAATGCCAGCCCTTGCATCGACTCATCCGTTTTCTCCTGCTCACCACCCAAGGTATATCGAACTTCCGCAGCCTCTTGAGAGCTGACCCACGCCTCAGCTTTCGATTCAACCAATGTATTAAGCGCCTGTGAAGTTATAATTTCATCATCCACCTCTGCTGAAATATTCAATACCCGAATACCATCTTTATGACGAATACTCGTTAAACCAGGAGACTCTTCAAAATGTGCTATTTTACCCAACGGCACCAAACCACCAACACGGTTAGGAATTAACAGCTCATTTAGAGTATTAATATCCCGTTGTGCACCTTCTGGATAGCGAATGGTCACATCAATTTCTTCTTTACCCTGTTTGAGCGTCGAAATGGGAATACCATCAAAGGCTGCGCGGATATGTGTCGCTACAGACGCCAAGTCGACCTTTGCATAAGCCGCCAGTTTACGATCCACTTCAACATGCACCTCAGGCAGACCTTCCTGCAACCCACTTTCAATGGAATGCACACCGTTTGTAGACTCTAAAAGAGCAATCAAATTGCGCCCACTTTTTTCACGTTCTTCGTCTGTACCTGTAATCTCGACCTGCAGGGCTTTACCTGTAGGAGGCCCTCCCTTTAGCATGACAAAATTAATTTCTACGTCTGGGAAGCGCCCTTTAAAACCTTCCTGCACGTCTGCCATCACTTTATATGCAGAGACATCACGCTCAGAAAATGATGTTAAAATAACGCGCAAATACCCAAAACGATCACCGATTTGCTTTAATGCTTCCTGTTCGTTCGCAGCATTATCACCTGCCACAGTGACTGTTGTCTCCAAAAGTTCTGGGGCAATATAGTTGCGAACCTCTTTATCCATTGCCACAAGCGTTTTCCTTGTTTCTTCCAAGGTTGACCCCACAGGCGTCGAAACTTGAAGATAAAATTGATCTTCTGCACCTGGAGGAAAGAGCTGAAATTTCACCACACTTGCCAACATCACAGCGCCAATCAAGGCCGCAAAAGTTAGCCCTATTGTTAAATAACGTAACTTTAGCGCAACACGAAGTGTTTTTTCATAGGTATCTGTTAGCCAAATTAATATTTTACGCTCTTTCGGATGTTTATTTGCATTGGCAAAATCTGTAATGTGGTTGGGTAAAATAAAAATCGCCTCCACCCAAGAAAAAGCCAGTAAAATCACTACAACTACGGGAATTGAGTATACAAATTTACCAATGATCCCGTCCATAAACATCATAGGCAAAAAAGCCACTATGGTTGTGAGCACTGTTGCCGTAACTGGACCGAGCAATTCATAAGTCCCCTTCACCGCAGCTTCAACTGGGGAAAGCCCCTTTTCCATATGATATGTAGCATTCTCACCAATAATAATGGCATCATCAACCATCAAACCCAACACAATAATAAAACCAAACATGGTCAAAAGATTTAATGTCGTCCCCATCAAAAACAAGACCAACAAACCCGAAAAGAAAATAATGGGTAGACCCCAAGCCGTTGTCATCGCTACAGATGGACGTAAAAACATAAATAAGGTTAGCAGCACCAATGCAAGACCAATCGCGCCATTACTCGTTAACACATTCAATCGAATGCGCGTGTTAATGGAAAAATCTTGATATGCGCGAACCTCAAGCGCTTGGTCGTAGTTCTTTTGAATAGATGGCAAATATGCGCGCACCTTATCAACTACTGTAATGATATCTGCATCCCCTTTCTTCACTACCGTGAAATTCATCGCGGGCTCACCCATCGCATTCACATAACGTCTCGCCTCTTCTAGCGTCTGCGTAATGTCAGCAACATCTGAAAGGTATAAAGCTTGGCCAAATTCATTCGCACGCAGCACTAACGTTTCTGCATCTCGTGCCGAAGTAAACTCACCATTCACTCGTATTGTTTTTAGCCCTCCTTCTGCTTTTAACTGGCCACCAGGAGCATTAACGTTCCACCTTTGAATCAGCGTAATCACCTCTTCCGTTGCAACATGGTGTTTTTGCATTTTTTCAGGGTTTAGCGTAATGCGAATCTCTTCTTTGCGGTCACCCTGTAGGTTCACCCTTGATACGCCAGGGATAGCAAGCAAGTCATCTTCTATTTGGTTTGCAATATGTTTAAGCTCAAGAGGCTCAAGAGGACCATGTAGAGAAAATGAAATCACTGGTGTTTGCTCAGACTTAATTTCTTTCACGAAGGGGTCGCTTGGCAAATCATCTGGCAAAACAGCACGATTCACCGCCTGCTGCACATCAGAAACAAACCTAGATCTATCTTTATAATTAGGATCAACCTCAATCACAATTTCCATAGAGCCCGCGTATGATGTTGAAGTCATACGTTTCATGCCATCAATACCTTTAAGCTCGCGCTCCACAGGCATCGCAACCAGTTGTTCCAACTCTTGCGGGGAAGCCCCAGGGTATGCTGCACCAATGACCACCAAGTCAAAATTTACACTAGGAAAAGCTTCTCGCTGGATATTGAGTGCTGCGTAAATTCCGCCAAGCAACAGCATGCCCGACAATAAGTTAACCAGGAGCCCGCGCTTCACAAAAAATGCAATCATCGCCTTCATCATTTTGCTCCTAAGACTCTAGGCAACACGCCTAAAGTTAATGCTAATTGATATTTCGTTTGATCCAATGACACCTGTTGAATTAGTGCGCGAAGCTCTGCCACTCTTAAATCACCTTCAAATTGGGTAACCACTGCCGTTGTTGAACGGCCTTCGCGGTAACGAACCACTTCCGCATCAAATTTTTTCTTTTCTGCTAACACTTGTTTTCTAGATGCTTGTAGTGTGACTTTACCGCTACGCAATAATACTGAAGCAGTCGCAAGGTCTGTTTTAATATTTTCTCTGGCCTTGTTACGCTCCAGCTTAATATTCTCAAGTTGCAATATACTTTTTTGAATAAGCGCTCGGCTACTTGAATGATTCCAAACATCGCTAAACTCTAGACGCAGCCCCACATAGCGGTCATCTAAAGTAAAACCTTGAGCAAATGCATTCCCTGCACTGCCACCTAAAGCCCTGCTGCCCACCTGCCCCACCAAGTCCAATTGATATTTATCCGTATCTTCAACACCTTTCAAGCGTGATTCGGCCGCAGCATACTGCGCCTTCAACACTTCAAAAACAGGTCTGTTTTGCTCAGATTGAAGCAACATTTTTTCCATGGAAGTGCGTTTGATTTTTATAGGAACAAGCTTTGGCTGCAGCGGCACACCTCCGTCTTGAAACATCAAACGGTTTAAATTCGTTTGTGCAGCATCACGAGCTGCTCTCGATTGCACCTGCTGAAGCTTACGCATTGCCAACAAAGCTTCGGCCTGAAAACGATCTGCTGCTTCAATCAGTCCAAATGATTCACGTTGCTCCTGATACGCTAGCAACTGTTTCGCACGCACCACGCCATCATTAGCCAATTCCAGCGACAAATCATTTAAAATAAGTTGGAAATACAAAGCAATTGCTTGATTGGCCACTTGCTCCTTAAGCATTCCCACACGCAATTTTGCTGCTTTTAATTCTTGTGCTCTGGCATCAAGTTGCGCGTGATAGTTGGCATTACCCGCACCGCTCGCCAAAGGATAACGATAAATTAAATCAATTTGATGTTTATATATAGGATTAGGGTTAGCTTGAAAAGTAGCAGGCACCGTGCTCGGGTAAGTGAGCTTAGCACTATTATAATTCAATGTTCCTGTAAGCGTACTACCGCCAGAAAATGGTTGCTCAATAGAACCCGAAATAAAACTTGTTCTCGTTTGGCTTGATGAAAATGGATTTACCGCAGGAGAAATCTCATCACTAAAACCTAAACTTCCTCGATAGCGTGTATCAAGGACACCTTCCAACTGGCTCGCTTCAGCATCCGCCACTTTAACCTGCAACTGAGACACTTGAAGGTCGGGGTTTGCTTGATAAGCCTTACGCAATACTTCGTCAAACGACAATGCCCCTGCACTTGCAGATTGCGTCATGAGCAATGATACATACAATGCTAGCAATGAAGGAATTTTTTTTATCACTTTTTCACGAAACATCGTAGCCACCCACCCTTCATCAATTATTGAAACGAACGCTATTCAATAGGTTGCTACTGTCAACTATTGATAATATCAACTATTTTGTTTACGCTTCGCCAATGAATCATCATCCCTTAACGCAAAATATTGATATCGAGCTTGCCGCATTAATGCCTTTAATTGGCCGCATCACTTGTTATGTGCGCGACCAAACAAGCCAAATATACAAAACACTTGGTTATGATTTAACGCCAGAAGCGACTGATGCATTAATGATCATTCACCACTTCAACGGCTTATCTCAGAAAATGTTGGTCGACATTCTTGGCAAAGATAAAGCCTCTATCACTAGGCTTTTAAATACGCTCGTTAAAAGCAATTTGGTTGTTCGTGTTCAAGATGAAGAAGATCGCCGCATTGTTCGCGCCCATATCACCGAAGAAGGCCAACAAGCTTTTCTTGGCATCTACCCAGAGCTGCAAAAATTAAGCGCACGAATACTTCAAACAACCTCTTCAGAAGATTTTAAGGCTACCATCGCTGTGCTTTCAAATATTGTTGGTGCCATGCCCTGCTCAACACCTATCAAAACCAAAGAATAAAAAAGAGATACCTTTCCCGGTATCTCTAATTTTATTTTAATCTTGCTTGTTTTTATAACCTGTGAACATCGAACGCACCAAGTTCTCTTTATGCTGCCACCCAGCAATCATAACACCTAAAATGTGCGCCCCGATTAAAAATAACATCACCACTGCCAACTCATAGTGAACCCACTTGGATACATCGCCAAACCATTCTGAAACAGGAATATTAAGAGCCCATACAGGCCCTGTAAATTCACTCCAACCCAGCAAGGTTAGTCCTGATGTGATCATTGCTAACAAACTAAAAAGCAAAGCAAAAACCATCGCCCCACCCAATGGGGTGTGTCCCATATGGTGTTCTTGATGATCGTTCTTCACTATCGCTTTCAAATGGTTCAACTTATCTTGAATTGAATATAAAAAGCTTGAAAAACGAGCGTATTTTGAACCAATAAAGCCCCATACAATGCGAGACACAACCAACACCGCGATAAAGTAGCCTAACAACTCATGCACTTCATCATAACCATATTCAGCAGCCAAATATGCCAAAGTAAAGCTAAGCACTAAGCTCCAATGAAAAACCCTAACAAATAAGTCCCAAACTAATTCTTTCATTTCTTATCATCCCTCATTTTATATTTTAATCATCTTCCCAGCGCCCAACGCCTGGAATGCGGATCGCACGCTCACTATAAGAGCCTGTGTTTGCAGTTGTGTGACACGCAATACAATTACCAAAAGAACGCACCTGTGGGTTACCCGTAACAAAACGAGCTGGCACCTCATGATGCCTTTGTTTAAAATAACGTAAATCAGTAATACGCAAAGGTGCATCATCATGATTCAAGCTGCGCATAATTCTTTTTGACCTTCTTGAGTTGGTAGTATCAGCAGCATTTTCCTGCAGGTATTTTAACACCAACAGGCGGTCTTGTTCTATAAGCTCTGCATTATCACCAAAATGATTAAGCAAAGCACTCGGTTGCATCATTTTTTGCCACGACCTACTCGGTAGAAAGCCTGGCTGATAGGCGAAATGACATGAAGCACAACTTGACTTGTACAAGTCATTATTCACTGCATCAAAACCTGTGCGTTTTTGATTGCTTCCAAAATAATCATCATCAGCATACGATAATGAAATAAAACTCAAACTCACCATCAACAAAAGAAATAAACGCATATTAAGCACGCTCCATATATTCGCCATTTTCAGTATTCACACGTACTTTTGTACCTGACTCTAAATACGGAGGAACCATAATCGAAGTTCCTGTTTCCAACACCCCTGGCTTAAAGGAGCTCGTTGCTGTTTGTCCTTTGATTGCTGCATCACACTCCACCACTTCCAGAATTACCGATTGTGGAAGTTTGACATTAAGCGGACGGTCTTCATGAAATTCAATTTCAACTTCCATTTCAGGCAACATATAAGCCTTAGCACTCTCAACCATATCTTCACCAAGTGCGATTTGGTCATACGTTTCCATATCCATAAAGTTATATTCGCCGCCATCAGCATACAAAAACTGCATTTTACGTTGATTCAATACAACACGTTCCACTTTTTCAGTCGAATTAAAACGTTTATTGGTTTTTGTGCCCTTCTCAATGTGCCGCATTTCAAGCTGCATACAGGCTACACCTTTCCCAGGTGTCACATGATGCGTTTTTAATACTCGCCACAATCCACCATCCCAGTCCAAAATATTCCCCTGTCGGACTGCCGTTACATTAATAACCATGGTGCATTCTCCTGTATATTTTTTTCATCGCCTTTCTCAACAACACTTCTCATGCTAAGATTGCCTGAATTCTAAATTCTCAAATATTAAAATTGTCTGAATTTTAAAAAACGAAACCTAGCTACTCCAAAGCTGGACACAACTATCGGAGCCATTGAATGAGTATAACGCTACAAGAAACGTTTGATCGTTTTCTTCTTGATTTACAAAATCAAGAAAATGCCAGCCCTGAAGTCATTCGTCAGAGCGAGCAAACGTTTCATTTATTCAGTGAATATCTCATTTATTATTCAGATTTATACCAATCTGAAGCCGCTGATGAAGAGTTTACAGCACAAGAATGGGAAGAGTCCCTCGACAGCTTCGTCACTCAGCTCATGCAAGGCGAACAACAGCACGAACATCCACCTTCATTAGAAGAGCTACCCTTTGACCGTATCACTGGTGAATACTTACGTGACTTTATCGGTTGGCATCTATTGCGAGAGCCAACAATCAATTCCTTAATTGTACAAGCGTGTGCCGAAACGCTACTTAAATGGTTAGCATTCACATACAAACAACACTGGTTGACTAAGGAAGGTTTTGAGTCCTCTGAAAGCATCATCCGGGACACACTACCTGATGCCAAACGTGCAGCAGTTGCCGCCCACCTGCTACTCTACCATATTCGCCTCGGTGTAGGCATTTCCCCACGCTTGCGTGGTAAACGTTTCCAGTCCTTTAAAGAAGGCCACGCTCGTATTGCGCAAATTAAACCCTCTGAACTATGGCTATCCTTTGATAGCGACCCAAGTGATTTGATTGGCCCTATCAGCTTACCAGAAACAATTCTACAGCAACTACGTGCTGGTGATGTGATTGATATCGAACTCGGGCAACGCGATAAAACATGGAATATTGTTGATATTGGGCCAGTTTATCCTGCGGCTGTTTATGTTGCGGCTGAAGAAATGGCTTTACCTGATAAACGTTTATAAAAGTGTAGACATAATTTCTTCGCATCTACGCTCTAACCCATGCTTATAATCCCATGACTAAAACAAACGAAAAAATGCGGCAAAAAAGGCCATTTAAAAGGTAAATAGTTCCACTTCATTTCTCTCAAACCACCATCTAGACCTTTAAAACACAACAAAACATTGCTTACAACCGTTGGCATCAAACCTGCTCTTACTCACCTGTAAGTCTTAAACGCAAGGAGCATGTTATGCAAAGAGGTTTTTTTATTTCAGCTGGCGCAAGTACCATGGCTCAAAATCGCCTTGATAATATTACCCATAACCTCGCCAACGTAAATACAACTGGCTACAAAGCATCGCGTTCTTCATTTCAAAGCGTTCTCTCTGAACATGTCGCAGGCAGTGGCAGCAAGCAAAAACTACAGGGTTCTTATTTAAGCATGGGTAAGCAATATATTGATACCAAAGCTGGTACCATTCGACAAACTGGTAACGCACTTGATTTTGCCATTCTTGCCGACGGTTTTTTTCAAGTACAACAACAAGATGGTTCTACCGCACTTACGCGTGCTGGCAACTTTAGTAGAGATGCTGAAGGTAACCTTATCACACAAAGTGGCTTGGCTGTCCTTGATGAGACAGGAAGCCCTATTACATTACCTGATGGCGAAGTATCTGGCACCAATAGCGGTGCTATATTTGTTAATAATGAACAAGTAACTCAGTTGGGATTGGTTAAATTAAAAGATGCCCGCAATATCTCACAAGCCGCAGGAACACTCATACTAACTCCAAAAAACAATACCACACCTGCAGTTGATGAGGTCATTGTTCAACATGGCGCCCTAGAAGGCTCTAATGTAAATTCTGTTCTCGCAATGACTGAAATGGTCGCCACGCTCAGGGCCTACGAATCCTCCATGAAAATCGTCGAACAATATAACCAACTTGCTGGTCAACTCAGCTCCAATGTTGGCAAGTTACAAGGATAATCCTATGTCATTCTCAATCAAAACAACTCGAGGTACACTACTATGATGCGTTCACTATGGACTGCCGCCACAGGCATGGCAGCACAAACAACCAATGTTGATGTTATTTCCAACAACCTTGCCAACGTTAACACAGCTGGTTTCAAGCGCGGTCGCGCCAACTTTCAAGACTTGATGTATCAGCAGATTAAAGCACCTGGTGCCGAGGCGAGTGCCGCAGGAACTCAGCTTCCATCAGGGATTCAAGTTGGTCTTGGTGTGCAAACAGCCAGCATTGAATACGTATTTTCTGAAGGCAGCTTCCAGCAAACAAGTAACCCCTTAGATATCGCAATTCAAGGCAAAGGTTTTTTCCAGGTTCAATTGCCCAATGGCGAGTTGGGCTATACACGCTCAGGTTCATTTGGTCGCGATGCGCAAGGCCAATTAGTAACTGCAAGTGGCAATGCTATCCAACCTGCTATCACCTTGCCCGCAGATGCGGTTAACGTCCATGTTGGACAAGATGGCACCGTTTCCGTTGAACAACCTGGTTCTTTATCCACTGTGGTTGGACAAATACAGACTGTTTCTTTCAGCAATTCTGCTGGCTTGTCTCACCTTGGAAACTCCATTTTTCAAGCAACCAATGCATCTGGCCAACCACTAACGGGCAATCCAGGTGAAAATGGTTTTGGCGGTTTAGGGCAAGGCATGCTTGAAATGTCTAATGTGAATATGGTTGAAGAAATGGTCAACCTGATTGCTGGACAACGTGCTTATGAAATGAACTCCAAATCTGTGCAAGCAGCCGATGAAATGCTGCAAACTGCCAATGGCCTAAAACGCTAAACGTCATGCTTAGAGTCATTGCTATCCTCCTTGTATGTTTTGCCGCTAGTTCGGCTAAAGCTGCTAATGTATCGAACAAAGCCGTTGATTCTCAACTGCAAAGCTCGTTGACGGCATTTTTTGCCGCTAAACCATCTGCTCATGGTGCTACTGCTGAGCTTAAAAGCATTACACATTGGCCCAACATCAAAGGGAAAGCGCGTTGGTCTTTACCCACACTTCGTTTTCTGCCCAAACGTGTTTCTTTAATTGCCGAACAAGGCTACGGAAAATCTTTGCGTCGCTGGTATGTATCGGCCAATATCAAGTGGATGCGTCATGTGGTTGTCCTTAACAAGGACATTTCGGCACGAAGCATGCTAGATAAAAGCATGCTAACAAAGAAATGGAAAAACATTGCTGGGCTACGCGGTCAAACTTGGTCCAACATTCATGATGTTGCTGGACTCAGAGCGCTACGAAATATGCGCCGTGGTGACGTGGTCGTCTCGACAATCGTCAAACGCCCTCCCCTCATCAAACGTGGTGACCGTGTTACAATTTTAGTTGAACTTGACGGCATCAAAGTTCGTGCAGAAGGCATCGCTTTAAAATCAGGCAGCCGTGGTGACCGCATGCTCGTACAGAATATCAACAGCAAGCAAACTTTACATAGCATCATTAAAGATGCGCATACCGTTTCCATTCCTATAGGTGGTGTCTAATGATTATGAAACTTACCTTTATCCTTTTGCTTTCACTGACGCTTACAGGTTGTTACCCCAGCAAAAAGGCCGTCACACAAGATTTGACCAAACCTATTGTTGATCAGGCTCTCCAAAGCTCAGAAACAGTAAACACTAATTCTGGGTCACTTTGGAACAACAGTGGCTCAACCATGTTTACCGACCCCAAAGCGCATAAAGTAGGTGATTTGGTAATGATTTTAGTGCAAGAAACCGCAAGCGCTACCCGCTCATTAGGCACAAAAAAGAACCGCCAATCACAACATGGGGCTAGCTTAGGCGGGCAAGTTGATCTTGGCCGAGCTTTTAGCATCAACCCAACGCTACGGCCAACAGCAGCCTTAGATATCACCAATAAAAAAAGTTTTTCTGGCTCAGGCGAAACAACAAATTCAGATTCTTTAATTGCCAGCGTTACAGCCGTGGTTACCGAAGTTTATCCTAACGGAAACATGAAAATCATTGGTCGCAGAGAGGTGATTATCAATCAGCAACCACAAGAGCTAAGTTTTTCAGGCATTGTTCGCCCATCAGATATATCAGCAAGCAACACCATACTTTCAGCACAAGTTGCACAAGCCAAAATAAGTTATGGTAGTGGCGGCTCATTAGCTGCCATGGCACATGAGGGTTGGCTTGGGAAAACGCTTGATGTGATTTGGCCTTTCTAATGAAATATTTTATGCTATTAATCACACTTTTCTCTTTCTCTTCTGCTCTTCATGCCGAGCGTATTAAAGACCTCGCCGATATCGAAGGAGTACGCTCAAATGCACTCATTGGTTATGGCATTGTTGTCGGCTTAAATGGCACAGGTGATAATTCAAACTCATCACCTTTCACAATAAGCAGTATCTCTGCAATGCTAGAGCGCTTTGGCATTAATGTTCGTCCTAACCTCAGTAAAATGAAGCCTAAAAACATTGCTGCCGTCATGGTCACCGCAGAGTTACCACCTTTTGCGAGGCCTGGTCAAAGCCTAGATATTACAGTCTCAAGCATGGGTGATTCAAAAAGCTTACGCGGCGGCACTTTGCTCATCACACCATTATTAGGAGGCGATGGTCAAGCCTATGCTGTGGCACAAGGTGGGCTTTCCGTAGGAGGGTTTGCTGTTTCAGGGCAAGGCACTAACACAGTAAAAAACCATCCCACCGTTGGCAAAATACCCAATGGGGCTCGCATTGAAAAAGCTGCTCCACAAGGCCTAACGACAGCACAAGAAAAAGTTATTATCATGTTAAGAACGCCTGATTTTACAACTGTTCGTCGCATGAAAAATGTGATCAACAAAAATCTTGGCAAAGGCATGGCAAAAGCCACTGATGCTGGAACTGTGGAGGTCTGGAACCCGCATGCTGATGCCATTGAGCTGATTGCCCAGTTGGAACAAATGGAACTTCGCACTGACAGACCTGCCATCGTTGTTGTCGACGAACGCACAGGCACCATTGTCATGGGACAAGGCGTCACCATAGAGACAGTCGCTGTCTCCCACGGTAATATCAGTATTAATGTCGCAGAAAGCGCTGATGTCTCCCAACCCTTCGGTTTTTCTCGTGGCACAACCACCGTTACCCCCAACACCAATATTCAGGTAGCTGAAGATGGCGCTCAACTTGTGGTGTTACCAAGGCAAGTCACGCTCGCTTCTTTAGTTTCAGCTTTGAACACCGTAGGGGCAAGCCCCAGTGACTTGATTGCCGTACTCCAAGCCATTAAAGCTGCTGGCGCACTCCATGCTGAGCTGAAGGTGATGTAATGAGAGATTTAGTCGAAACCGTTATTGGTCAAGTCATGAAACAAAAACCAACGATGAAGGCTGTACCATCAACCAATGACCTAGATGCCTTTAAAGCAACAAGGCTTGAGCAAGCCGTTGAAGTCAAAGACCAAAAATTATGGGGCGCTTGCTGTCAATTTGAGGCCGTTTTTTTACAACAAATGATGAGCGCCATGCGTAAAACAATTCCTGAATCAGAAAGCTCCCCCCACAGTTATGCAAATAGTATGTATGAAGGCATGATGGATCAGGCAATTTCAGAATCTGGCAGCAAAAAAGCGCCTTTGGGGCTGGCACTGAATATGTATCGGCAATTGCAACGTGATGGTCAAGAGGTGGGTGCTGGCGCACCCTCCATTCAAGATATTCAGCAAGCTGCCGATACTATAAAGAATACGAGTTCAGTAAATAAACCTAACTTGGGAGGTATGTAACGATGCGAATTAACGGCTCAACACCTGCTTCAAGTCTTAACAAGTCATCTTCAGGTAAAGGACAAAAAGCATCGGTCAAAAGCGGTCGTGGCGACAGTGTCCAAGTTTCAGACGCTGCTGGTTTACGTGAACGCGCCAAGGTTATGTTGGCCGACATGCCTGAAGTACGCTTGGGTAAAATTGAAGATATTCGAAACGCTCTTGAGAATGGAACTTACAATATGGATAGCAAAGCCGTATCGACCTACATCGTGCGTAATGCCCTATCCGAGCACCCTTGGGGTTAATGATGAATCAAACCAGCCACCAAACCACCCACAATTTACCTCAAATATTACATGATATTTTACATGACATGGAGACTTGTGTTTCTGAACAAGAAGACATCATCTTAGAAGAGCGCGAAGCGATGAGAATATTCGATGCGCAAACTTTAACAGAGCTGGTTGAACGCCGTGCACGTAGCCAGAGCACACTTGATGAACTTGAAAGTCGCTGCCAACGTATTGTTGGATTATCTAAACCCAATCAAAAAATGGAACAACTGATAGACCATTATGCACATCAAAATGCTGACCAGCTGCACGACATTAGAATTGGCTTGGTTCGGCGCATGCAAACGTTGGAGCATGACCACGTTGAAAATCACATTCGCCTGCGTGCGGCTTGGAATGTCACAACAAGTATTTTACAACAAATTGGTGCCATAGAGTCTAACCAGACGTATGCCAACACCAGCTATGCTTCACAACAGGCTGTGCGATGAGCTTTCAAGCTCTCAACCTTGCAGCATCAAGCCTTCGCTCTCAGCAGAAGGCTATTGATGTTGTTTCGCACAATATTGCCAACGTCAACACACCAGGTTACTCAAAACAAACACCCAATATTGTGACCTCAACACCCGAAACCATTGGTGGGCTTAATTTTGGGCGCGGTGTAAATTTAAACAGTATTCAACGCTCAGTTGACCCTCTCATCAACAATGCCCAACGCGAAAACGCTTCCCAATCTCAGTTTTGGAGCACTGTGACATCAGGACTCACAACCATTGAAAGCGCTTTTGGTAGCTTGGGTAGTACAGGCCTTGCCGCTTCAGTGAATGACTTTTTCTTAGCATGGCAGCAACTCAGCAATAATCCTCAAGATATGGCTCAGAAATACAATGTGCGCACAAAAAGTGAAACATTAACATCTCAGCTTAATAATATGCACACCCAGCTTAACAATGGGCAAATGAATTTGGATAACGATATCACTCAGCAAGTTAGCAACGCTAACTTAAAACTTGATGAGATTGCGTCTCTGACAAAACAAATTTCAGCCCAAGAAGCTGGCAGCCAAGCTGCAGCAAATGATTTGCGCGACCAACGTGATGAAGCCGTTCGGCAGCTGGCAAAAATTATACCCATTCAAAAAGTTGCAACCAATGATGGTGGATTACTTATTCAAACCATGGGTGGCGATTTGCTCACACAAGGCGGCACTGCACGACATTTAGAGCGAAGCCCTACCGTCGGTGCCACAGGTTATCGTGGTGTGGTTATCGCAGGCACACAAAACACTGTGCAAGGGCTGGATCAAGGCGGTACCGTTGGTGGGTTAATGAAGCTTAGGGATGGTAATTTTCAAACATATATTAATACCCTTGATAGTTTTGCCGCAAATTTAGCCTTTTCAACCAACCAACTGCATAGTAATGCTAGTGGTAGCTTAAAGAGTTCAACCCTGCAATCCGCACAAGGATCATTAAACCCTGCGCTTGCACTTAATGATGTCACCCAAGGCGTGCCTTTTGCGAACAAGGTGCAGGCAGGAAGCTTTAGCATTCATGTCTATGATGCTGCAGGCCTACCTCAAGTTCCAACCAGTCAATTTACCGTTAATTTGGCCGCAGGTGCGACCATGAATGATGTTGCAACAGCTATCACCACCAATGTTACTGGTGTTACGGCTAGCGTAGACGCTGCAGGCCGATTAAACCTAAATGCAGGCACCAATAGCATGGCATTTGCTGATGATACTTCTAATTTTCTAGCAGCTTATGAAATCAATGCTTTTTTCCAAGGCCAATCATCGGGTAGCTTGGCTTTATCTCAAGCTATACAAAACGATCCTGCTGCAATCCATACTGGGCAAGTTGATATCACCACATCACGCATACAACCTGGTGACAATCGCGCCGCAATAGCCATTATGAACTTGCAAGACCAAATTTTAAGCGTTGATGGGAGCACCCCATCAAGTTTACATGAACGTGTGGCAGGTTTGTCCTCTCAGTATGGGTTGGATGTTGAAGTTGCTAAACAACAAACAACATACCGCGAAGCCGAAGCTTCTTCACTCACACAACAGCGGCAAGCCATATCAGGCGTAAGTATTGATGATGAATTGATTGCCATGATGAAATTTCAACGTGCTTACGAAGCATCAGCGAAAGTGATCAATACCAGCAACCAAATGCTGGATACTTTAATGGGGATTATGCGATGAGAGTCACTAATAATCAGCTTTATGACACCCTTATGTCTGGAGTGAACAAACAGTTACAAACACAGGCTGATGGTAATGCGAGCATTGCTTCAGGAACACGTTTCCAGCGCCCATCTCAAGCAGGTTTAGATTATAAAACATCGCTTGATTTGCGCCATACGCAATCACAAATCAGTGGTAGTGTTGAGTCGTTAACCCTTGCCAACTCTAGGCTTTCAGCAAGCCAAACCATGTTACATGATATCTCTAATGTTTTAACCCGCGCGCAAACACTCGCTGTACAGCACGCATCCGCGCAAATAGGCCCTCAAGAGCGTGCTACTGGCGCTGTTGAAGTCGCTCACTTACTGGATCAGGTCGTAAATTCTTCTAATCAAAAATGGATGGGAGAATCATTATTTTCTGGTACGGCTACCGATCAACAGGCATTTGTCGCTGATACACTTGGAATATTTCAGTATCAAGGTGCAAATCAAGATCGTATTATTGCTGTGAGCACCACACAAAAAGTGACCAGCAACATCAGAGGCGACGAACAAGCGTTTACTGATACATTCACTGCCCTACAAGCCTTTCAAACAGCATTAGAAACCAACGATCAGGCTGGTATTACCAATGCTATTGGCTCTCTCACTCAGGCCGGCAATGGCATCATTGATTTAACAAGCCGTGTCGGTGGCCAAATCAGTGCGCTGCAAAGTTATAGCCAATCCTATACAGACATGAAGTTTGCCATTGATAAACGCATGAATGAACATGAAGCAGCAGATATTCCTGCACTTGTTGCACAAATGCAGCAAGCCGATATCGCGTTACAGGCTTCATATAGTCAGATTGCAAATATTAAAAGTCTGTCGCTTATAAACTTTTTACGCTAAACCAAAACCTATAAATCAAGGCGTGAGGGAACACAGCTTATGATGATACTAAGACGAAAAATTGGCCAGTCCATACGAATCAACGACAATATTCGTTTGGTTATCCATGATATTCAAGATGGACGTATTGTTCGCTTTGGCATTGAGGCACCTGAAGAGGTTGCGGTGCATAGGCTGGAGGTTTATGAGCAAATTCAACAAGAGAACAAGGCTGCTGTGGCTGGTGATACACTGGCCTGGTTAAAACAAGGTGAGTAATATGAATGCTACAAACATGAAACCTGAACCCGAAACCGCGCCACTTCGTGAATTTATTTTTTCGCGTGGTATTGCAGGCTTTCCAGAAGCATCGCATTTTGCTTTTATCTACCAAGGTACGGGGCATTTGTTATGCCTGCAATCTCTCGATCAACCTGAAGCATCTTTTATTCTCACACCTTGGGATCAAACACGTTTGGGCCAACCTCCAGAACTTAGCAAGGAACAACGAAAATGCTTAAAGGTATCGCCCCAAGAAGAAATCTTGTGGATGATTGTTTTAAACCCATTTGCTGATAAAACATGGGTTACTGCCAACTTAAAAGCACCTATTGCTATCAGTGAGGAAAAGCAAACAGGATTACAATGTATTTTAAATGATCATACGCTTGAATTACGTCATCACTGGATGTTACAACCAAATAGCGCGCCATAAGCTTGCATTTAAGGCTGTCTCCCATGAAAACATAACATCAACTGGTTATGCTCCACTTGCAAACGGCTCCAGCATGCATACGGCATGGCTAGGTGTCTCGTGCTTACAATGGGCGCTTTAAGCGCGTGTGCAACCAACATACGTATGGTGCCAGAATGGGCAACAAGCAAAATATGCCCTTGTTCGTGGTCGCGGACAAGCTGCTGTAAAAACAAAGCAATACGCTTAGAGAAATCATCCATGCTTTCACCCTGCGGCGGGCTCATATGCTCAGGATTTTTTCGCCACTTTTCTAATACTCCAGGGTTGAGCACTTTAATTTCAGCTGCTGTTAAACCTTCCCAAGCACCATAATGAAGCTCTTGAAGCTCCGAGTCTAGAATGCATGTAATATCTTTTTCTTTAGCCCAAGCTAAAGCTGGCTGGGCGCAGCGTGTTAAAGGAGAGCTTATGATGAGGGAGACATCTTGCTGTATCTTTTGCCATACAGTATCCATGGCATCTCGACCCTCAAGTGTTAATGCATCATCCTGTAACCCACGGTACTTTATACCACCCTTTAAGGCGCCATGCCGTAACAAATCAATAGTTAACATATTCTTCCTTATCGTCTACAATATAAATTCAAACATCAAAAAAGTGAATTCACTTGAGGTAAAACATTAAGCTTTTTAACCTAAAAGCTTGAATTATGGCAGTATATTTGCTTGATTGTGGTATTGATTCAAGGTCAATCGCGTCTCACAAAGGAGAAAGTATGTATCTAGAGCATTGGAAATTGAATGATTTTCCATTCGACAATGTTCCCTCATCACACTTTTATTATGAAACAGATGAGCATCGAACCCTTTGCGAAGATTTATATGATGCGATTATTCGCCGCCGTGGAGCAGTTGTGCTCACAGGTGATATTGGCTGTGGAAAAACAACCTCAACCCAACGCGTATTGCTTAATTTACCACAGGATCGATTTGATATTGCCTTGATTACCTATGCCAGCTTATCTCCTTTAGAAATGTTATTTGAAATCGCACAACAACTTGGTTTAAATGCACAAGAGAAAGATAAAAACATACTGCTTGACCTGATTCGTGAGCATTTGAGCAAAAATGCGGCTGAAAATAGAGATACACTTATTTGCATTGATGAAGCGCAAAGTATTTCTGATATCACGACATTAGAAGAGCTTCGATTATTGCTCAACTTCCAACTGGGCGACCGCTTTTTAATCACCCTTTTATTTGTTGGCCAACCTGAATTTCAGCAAAAAATAGCTGAAATACCACAACTTCAACAGCGTATTGCTCTCAACTTACATATTGGAAAGTTAAGCATGCAAAATAGCTTGGATTACGTTTTACACCGCTTACATATTGCTGGCTGCAATCGCCCCATTCTTACTCGTCAAGCCATTACACTTATCCATAATCATACTGGTGGTGTACCAAGGCGCATCAACCATTTGATGGATCGCTGCTTACTTATGGGCATGCGCACACCAGCGTCATTAATTGATAGCAAGCTTGTGCAAGCTACCATGCAGAGGTACCCGGGCTAATGACAAAGCATTTCGATCTCCTCCGCTCCCATCAACAGAAAGGGTTATCCTCACAAGCACCTAAAGCAGGCATACCTAAGCAAGAAGCCATAGATGCTAATGCTGAATCATCCATGAGTAATCCATATAGCCTCAAGGCTGCGCATAAAGAAACAGCAGAGCTGCCAAACCATGCGCATGAACAGCTTATTGAAGAAGAAACTTTGCCTCACGAAATACAAGAACAACCTGCCCTAAGCAGCTCTGACCTTCTCATTGAAGAGGTCGAGGTCGAAACCACAACACCTCTCATTGCTACAGCAGCAGGTGCCCAGTCGACCTTACCCGAAAGTGCTGAAAATAAAATAAACGGGTTCGACTTTGCCACTTGGTTGCAGCTCATCAGCCAAGACTTATCCGCTATTTTTCAAGCCGCGCAAGAGCAACAGCCCACCGACACTTTACAGCTTAATGAGCATTTACGCATATTATTTAGCCTACTTGAAAGGGATAATACAACACTTGGTTTTTTAGAGTTAGAAATTAGCCGAAATATCAAAAGCATATGCAATGTTGATATAAGCGTGAATGACTTGGTGCAAAAAGCAATCATGATGATGTTATACACCATCAAAGTTGGTTTGCAGCTGAAGCTTCAGCATCAAGAGCTCTTGCAGAACACTGTCGCTGCTATGCTCCATCACATTGGCATGGCTATGGTTCCCGATGCAATCAGGCATCAAACAGGGAAACTTAGTGCTGATGAGATTAAACTCATCAAAAACGCATCAAAAAATGCTGTGCGTTACCTTAATTCATGCGATATTGATAACAACTTACTGCTTCTTGCCGCCGCCCAATCTTCTGAACGTTTTGATGGTAGTGGTGCCACAGGGCTCTCTGGCCATAATATTGCATGGATTGCGCGTGTGATTGGTTTGCTTTCTATGTTTGAAGCATTGATTCACATACGCCCTTATCGCCAACGTCTATTGCCGCGCGATGCCATCCGTGAGCTTGTAAATCGACACAAAAGAGCATTTGACCCTGTCATTTTGAAAGCATTGATTGAGTCCATCTCTCTCTACCCTGTAGGAACCTTTGTTCAGCTCAACACGGGAGAAATTGGACAAGTAATTACGGTACACAATAAGTTCCCTCTTCGCCCTATTGTCCACATCAATATGGATAAGTTTGGTAATGCGATTACCGAACGTGAAATTAATTTGAAAAATCAGCCAAACCTAATGATTCAAAAGTGCATGTATGAAGAAGCCTTGGAAAATCCAGCAGAACAAGCGCTATAATGACTGTTCAGGTTACCAAAAAGTCGCTTGAGGAAGCACTCAACACTTACGCCAACTTGGTAGAAATGTACCCTGATAACGAAGCTTATTTACAACGTTATGCCCAAATGTTGCAAACGATGGGTCGCGAAGCGACCGCCACCATTACGCTACAACACTTGTATGACCTTATTGCCAAGCGCTCTGCAAAAGAAGCTGCTGAATTTGCAAAGCAACACCCCCATATTGGTCGCATTTCATTTGATGATATGATGTTTGATTATCAGGATAAACATGAAATATCTGGTAAAATTATTTTTGAACTTTTGGGTAGTATGTGGCTTAGACTGCACCGGAAAACATTACATGAAGGCCAAGCTGTATGCCGAAGTGATGATTTAAGCGACTCACTTATTCTTGTATTAGAAGGGAAAGTAGAGGCCTACACCGTTGACCGTAACAACAACCGTATTCTCACCGAAGTCATTGGCTCATATGATGTATTAGGTGAACATACATTCTTCAAACCCAGTAAAATGCATGTTGATGCGTTTGTTTCTTCTCCAAAAGCTAGTATTATTTCTATTCCACGCGAAAAAATATTAACCATGATTAAAGATAATACTTATCTCGAAAAAATTCTTTCGCAACGGGCACTCTTTCGCACCAATATTCAAGCCCTTACCAAGAGCACTGTCTTTCAAGTGCTTCCTTTAAAACTAAATAAACACCTTGCTCGCCGCCTAATTTTGCGCCGTTATGAGGCGGGAAGTTTAATTTATGCACTGGATACACCTGTGCAAGGTGTTGATATTATTTTAAAGGGTGAGCCGTGTTATTTAGCTCAAAATGGTCAAGGAAAAAAAATTATACTGCCGCCTCTCGCTGAATCCTCCATTACTGGCGACTTTGCTTTAAATGGTCAGGGGGCAACCAGCATGGCGGAGCTTATGGCAAAAAGTAAAACAACGGTTGCGCATATTCCTTATGATGATTTACTAAACGTCAGTGTTGCTTTTCCACCTTTAAAGGAACGTTTAAGAAAATACGCCGACAATGAAAAGGTATTAATGATGCAAGGGCTAACGCGCGAAGACAAGCTCAGATAGAATGCTATCTCAATGAAATAGCCGTTTTTAAGCCATCTACTACTCAAAAAAAAGACACAGTAAATTTCTTTACTGTGTCTTTAAAACCTAACTCACCACTATGGGTGATATTCTACAAAATGATTATTGTGGAACTACGTTTTCAGCTTGTGGTCCTTTTTGACCTTGAACTACTTCCATAGTTACTTTTTGGCCTTCTTCTAAAGAACGGAATCCTTCAGTGTTAATAGCTGTATGATGTACAAAAACGTCATCCCCGCCTTCTTGTTCGATAAAACCGAAACCTTTTTCATCATTGAACCATTTTACAGTTCCTTCTACTTGATTAGACATGTATCTTTCCTCTTTACTTGTGTAACATTTTTTGCATTCAATCTTTTAATCTGCCTAGCGGTTAAAAACCAAGACTTACTAAAAATACTAAAGCTTAACTCCGATACCCTGTGATGCAATTTAGCGAAGGTCAACATAAATATGTAAATCATATTCCTTTGTTGTTAATAAGCTGAAAAAGTTCCGAGCGTGAAGATGGATTATTTAGAAATGCGCCGCTTAGTTTGGAGGTTGTAGTCAAAGCTTCTGGTTTTCTCACACCACGATAACACATACAAAAATGCTGACATTGTAAAATCACAGCGACACCTGCAGGCTGCAATACATCTTCCAAAGCATTGGCAATTTGCATGGTGAGCTTTTCTTGCACTTGCAAACGTTTGGCATAACCATCCACCACACGCCCCAACTTCGACAAACCAACAACCCGACCATTGGGAATATATGCCACATGGGCTTTGCCAATAAAAGGAGCCAAATGATGTTCGCAGTGGCTATGTACTTCGATATCCGAAACCAATACCAGTTCATCATAACCTTCCACTTCTTCAAACGTTTTTTTCAAATGTTCGGATGGGTCCTCATGGTAACCTGAAAAGTATTCCGCAAATGCTTTCATCACACGTTTGGGAGTTTCTTTTAATCCTTCGCGTTCAGAATCATCACCAATATGATCTAACAGCGCTTTGATATGTGCCATACCTGCTATGTTTTTGAGGTCGTTCATATCAAAGTCATCGCTCATTGTTTTCTCCAAATACGCTATAGAAGTCATCGCCAACAATAACCAATTTATTTTTCCTGTGAACTATGTGTACTCTATGGTTAAATTCCGTGACTTCATATGATGCCTATAATCAAAGATAAAAAAAAAACCATTCGCCAACTCAGCAAACAACATGGTTTTGAGTTGTGTTCCTTTGCGCGCCCAGAAATTAGTCGTTTAGACAAAACTGCTTTGGATCATTGGGTGGATGCAAAAATGTATGGTGAAATGGATTATATGGCAGAAAAAGAGCGTACACATCGTCGCAAACACCCTGCTGAAATGTTAAACAATATACAAACCGTGATTTCCCTTGGTATGCCTTATACTCCTCCCCAGCATCAAAAAGCTACGCCACAACAAGGTATTATCGCCAGTTATGCACGAGGTGATGATTATCATGAGCTGATGAAGAAAAAACTCAAAGCACTAGCTCGTGATTTAGATGTATTGCTTGGTGAGCATGGGCAGCGAGTATATGTCGACACAGCCCCAGTATTAGAACACGCCCTTGCTGCTAAAGGTGGTCTAGCTTGGCAAGGCAAGCACTCGCTCAGCATCAATCGGGAGTATGGCTCTTGGTTCTTTTTAGCAGAACTCTTCACCACTGCAGCAATAAAACCTGACACAGAAGCCAACTTACACTGCGGTACGTGCACCGATTGTATACCGACCTGCCCCACCAATGCCATCGTTTCGCCATATATTGTTGATGCGAGACTATGCATTTCCTATTTGACCATAGAGTTCAAAGGTTTCATTCCTGAACATTTACGAAAACCTATGGGCAATCGCATTTTTGGTTGCGATGATTGCCAAGTCGTTTGCCCATGGAATAAGAAAGTGGGTGCACCTCAACAGGATTTCCTCAAACCGCGTGAGGATACATTTTTGCCTGAGCTTGCTAGTCTGCTGCGCTTGGATGATGCGGCTTTCCAAAATCGGTTCCGTAAATCCTCAATTAGACGAACAAAACGCGCAGGTTTACTACGAAATGTTTGTATTGCGATGGGCAATAGTGGCGACACTAATTTTGTGCCTGTATTGTTGGAAGTTTTGTCCGACCAAGAGCCTTTAATTCGAGGGCATGCGGTTTGGGCTTTAAAGCAGCTTGCAACCAACGATAAAAACGTAGCAACACAAGTAACGTTATTGTTAGAAGTAGAAAAAAATGAAAATGTGCTGGCTGAAATCGCTGGCTTTGAGAGAAAAACATGACAATTAAAGCATTTATTTTTGATTTGGATGGTACACTGATTGATGCCCTGCCTGATATTCGCGCCAATGCAAACCGCGCTTTAGCCAAGTTGGGTTATGATTTCCAAATGAGTCTTGCAGAAACACAGCCTCATGTTGGTGGCGGCGCCCAAAAGCTTGCCTCAAATGTGCTCGATAAACCCATGGATCACCCTGATACCATGGCTTTATATCACGCTTTTGCTGATTTTTATGAGCAGCATCCAGCCGATGAAGGCAAAATGCTTCCTGGCGTGAAAGAGACCTTGGACGTATTAAAAGCAAAAGGCCTGCCCATGTGTATCGTCACCGCAAAACCTGCCAAAGCACGTGTCAAAGTAACCAAAGCTTTAGGTTTGGATGATTATGTGACGCTAGCATTATCACCTGAAGATGGTTTTGCTAAAAAACCTGCCCCCGATATGCTTTTAGAATGTTGCCGTGCTATGGGTGTAGACCATAGCGAAACTGTGATGGTTGGTGATACTCGTTTTGATGTAGAAGCAGGTTTTGCTGCTGAATGTCATACCGTATGCTTTGCAGAACATGGTTACCAAGATGTGCCTACGGAATATGCTGACAAAGTTATAAGCTTACCACACTTTACCGATTTATTGAAAATAATTACTTAATGGCGCAACAGATTACCAAACATACTGGTATCTACGGAATTCTTCCTGCCGACCTAGACACAGCCCTTCTGCTTGAAAAAGCAGAAGCTACTTTGTTGGGTGGCGTTCGCATTTTACAACTTCGAGATAAAAGCGCTGGTTTCAAAGAGCAGCTTAAACGCGCCAAAGCATTAGTCAGCCTAACCCAAGCATATGATGCAACCCTCATCATCAACGATTCGCTACAACTTGCCATAGAAAGTCAGGCAAATGGTGTACACTTAGGCCGCAATGACATTGATGATATCTCCAAAATTCGCCAGAAAGTCACCGATGACTTTATTGTTGGCGTGACCTGCCGAGCTGATGCGCGTTTTGCCAAAGCTGCATTGGATTTTGGCGCAAATTACGTCTCCTTTGGCGCAGTTTTTGCCTCACACACCAAACCTGAAGTTCCAGTTATCGGTTTAGCGCGCTTACATAAAGCAACACAGATCTTTCCTGGCTCAAATATTTGCGCTATAGGCGGCATTCAAATGTCAAACCTCGCTCAAATTAAAGCGATGGGTGTGAGTTATGCTGCAGTCATTTCCAGCTTATTTGATGGCGACAAAGCACACATCCAAGCCCAAGCCACAAACATGGTGAATGTATGGAACAACGCCCCGTCTGCCTAACCATCGGCGGTTCGGATTCCTGCGGTGGTGCAGGTATTCAGGCTGATTTGCGTGTCTTTGAGGCTTTGAATGTGCATGGTTGCTCTGCAATTACCGCACTCACTGCGCAAAACCCAAATAAAATTAGCCATATCCAAGGCTCATCAATCCCACAATTTGAAGCCGAAATTCAAGCTATATTTGATTATTATCCTGTTCAAAGCATCAAAGTCGGCATGATGTTTGATGCGGAACACCTGTATAGTCTAACCAAAATTCTAAAAACGTACCTTCCACAGGTATCAGTGGTCGTAGACCCTGTATTGATCGCATCATCAGGCCGCCATCTATTTCAAGCAGAAAATTCGCGCATTATTTATCAATCATTAATCGAAGCCGCCACTATTTGGACACCCAATTTACAAGAAGCTTCTTTTTTTCTTGAGCAGGACATTCAAGACCCAGTCGATGCTGCTTCATCACTACTTTTACGCTATAAAACACCTGTATTACTCAAAGGTGGGCATGGCGAGGACACAATTTTGCGTGACGTATTTTGTGATTTAGATGGTTCTGTAGAAATATTTGAGCATCAAAAACTAGATATCAACATCGATCAAACACATGGTACGGGCTGCCGCTTGGCATCTGCAATTGCTGCATATTTATCTCCCAAACACAGCCTGTTTTCTGCCGTACAGCAAGCACAATTTTGGTTGCAAAATAACCTTAGAGAATAATAAGTTTATTTTATAATAAAAAATGATACATTCCGCGACCTTTTTTGCTGGAGGAAGTAAATGATCAAACTATATTCAAGTGGTATTTCTCCCGACTCACACCGTACGCGGATTGTTTTGGCAGAAAAAGAACTACCTGTTGAAACATTTGAGTTGGATGAAGAAAATCTTCCTGCCGATTTCATGAAAATCAATCCTTATGGTAAACTACCTACAGTGATTGACCGTGATGTCGTGTTTTTTGAGCCTTCTGTGGTGAATGAGTATTTGGATGAACGTTATCCTCACCCTCCACTCAAACCTGGCTCTCCTGCTGAGCGCGCACAAATGCGTCTGGCTGTGATGCGTATTGAAGAAGAAGTTTACCCTTTGCACTATAACTTGGTTCGTTTGAAGAAAAAATCTGAACCTAGCAAGAAAATGCGCTCGTATTTAGCATCTTTAGATGGCTACTTGGCTTCGCAAATATTCTTCATTGGTGAACAGTATTCTTTGGCTGACATTTCATTGGCTCCTGTTTTATGGCGTTTAGAGTCCAATGGTATCACGACCGAAGATTGGCCTAACCTTGAAGCATATATGGACCGTTTATTTGAACGCCCAGCGTTCGAGCGCTCCTTATCCGAACATGAGAAAATGTTGCGGGATAGCCTGTAAGCCACGTTAGTGACTTAATAGACTGAATCTAAAGCCCGCATTGTTGTAAAACATGTGGGCTTTTTTGTTTTAGCACGGAGAAACCATGGACCATACAGCTGATACCAACCAAACGATTGAATCTTTAAAACCTGATTTGTCACACCTCAAGGGTGTGCGGGTGATTGCTGCGATGTCAGGTGGTGTGGACTCTTCTGTGGTCGCAGCTCTGCTTAAAGAAGCTGGTGCTGATGTGATTGGTGTATTTTTGCACGTTTGGGACTACAACCGCGAAGATGTCGCAGGTGCCGGTTCATGTTGTTCTTTGGATGATGCTTATGATGCACGCCGCGTTTGCGATCAAATCGGCATTCCATTTTATAATATGGATATGCGTGAAAACTTTCGCAAAAATGTGATCGACCCTTTTATCTCTGATTATGAAACAGGGCGCACCCCCAATCCGTGTGAACGCTGCAACCGGTTTGTGAAATTTGGTGCATTGCTTGATGCCGCCGATGAACTTGAAGCTGAATATGTAGCCACAGGCCATTATGTGCAACGCAATGATGATGAAACGGGTGTGCATATTTTCCGAGGCAATGACCAAATCAAAGATCAAAGCTATTTCTTAGCTACCACCAACAAAACACAAGTTGCACGTATTTTGTTTCCAGTGGGTCATTTGCAAAAAGATGGCACGCGCATTTTAGCGCATCATTATGATTTGATGACAGCCAACAAACATGAATCTCAAGATATTTGTTTTATTCCAGCGGGCAATCGCATTGAATTTCTCAAAAAAGAAGGTGCCACCACAGGTTTCCGCGCTGGCGACATCCTGGATAGAGAAGGAAACATCCTAGGCCGCCATCAAGGCATCGCCCATTACACATTAGGTCAACGCAAAGGTTTAGGTCTTCCTAATGGCCCTTGGCATGTTGTAGAGCTTGATGGCACCACAGCCCGCGTCATTGTTGCCCCACCAGAAGACGCATTGATTCGCCAAGTCTCAGTTGGCGGCACTACATGGTTGCGTGACATCAAAAAAGACGAAAAAATCCTATCCAAAGTACGTTACCAAATGCGCCCATCGCCTTGCACCATCAATATCGATGCTGACAACACCAACCTCACCTTTGAAACACCCCAAAAACCAACAGCCCCAGGGCAAGTTGCAGCCTTTTACGTCGACGACGAATTGGTCGGTGGCGGCATTGTATCCTCAGCTGAACGCTGATTTAGAATTTCATCCAAATCGCCGCCCAAGCATGTTTTAAAAAGCCCTCTACGCCCGTGACACAAAAAGTCCAGTTTATCTGGATATCTGCTTTGGGTCCAAGCTGTGTGAAAATAAAAGGTAGATAGAAAAAGTGGTGATTTTACCCTATAATTCCTAAGGAATAAGGTGATTGTGGTGACGATGCATCAATAGTTGCGGTAAAATAACCGGATGGTGGGGTGACGGCTACCAACGTTCTTATTTTGTTGAGTTTTCACACAGCCTGGGTCGAAAGCAGTCATTCACTCAGCGGCTGAAACCGCCCAATAGAGGATGCTCAAGTGGTGTTAAGTTAGTTCCTGCTATTTCAAGGGGTAATCTATCACTCAACATATTTGTATGAAAATGGGAAAAATATAATCATGCCAATCCACAACCCATAACTAAATATAAAATCAAGAAGTATGACATACATCTCGCTATGAACTATAGGAAAGGTTCCGACTATTATTAAGAATGTAAGCATCATGCTTAGGGCACCGCTGCCAAACAGTGCTTTAAATAAATGAGTAACTTTCGATACAAAAGTCTTCTTCTCAGGGGCTATTGGGTTTAAAAATGGTGTTGACCACTTAAACCGAGAAAATATACCTGAAATAACTGCTACAAATAAAGTCCCTAATATAGTCAGAACAGTAAGGGCATTCATTGTGTGGATATTTGAAATGCCTATCGACAATGCAAGGGTCAATGCAGATAGCGATAACAGTATTAGAAGAATGGCAATAGCTCGTTCGCCAGCATTTGAACGTATTTTACTCATAGTTTCCTCCCCCTTCCGAGTTCTTTATTGCGTCTTCAGAGCTCACTACAGGCAAAACTGGTTGCATTACTTTGAGCCAAATGACATTCAGCGCTATATTGATAAGACAGAATTCCGTTTGCGGTGAATCAACAAAACTTTCAACTTGAAGATATATAAATATCCCTATTATAATTTGGCATGCTATTCCCATGACTGGAACCATGACATGAAAATTAATTCCTCTGGGAATAAGAGCCAGAAGAATCATAAAAATTCCAGAAAGTGCCAAAAGAACATTGTGCCCAAACACGTGATGGCTACTAGACCAAAGCATTCCGACGATACTAATCAATCCAAAACCAATAAATACAAACCTAAGAACAATTGAAAACATAATTTAATCCTTACACTCACCGTTTGGGCGCTTTCCTCGCACATTGCATATAGCTGTCAATATTAATGTAAGTGCTATACATACTGGCAATATGGATATTGAACCAAATATAACGATAGAAAAAAACATGATGTGTACTGACATGTAATCACTCTGTACACCAACTGCTATTGCATGAAGCAGACCATATAAGTAAAAAGCCATAAGCGTTATAATCACATTATTTTTATAGCTACCGATAGAGGAGGGTTGGCGCTTATTGATAAATAGCGTACAAATATAAGTTGATAGCCTTTTCCAATATGAAATGAGTCTGAAATCGAGTATGTCGTCCATAATAGGAGGATGTTGGTACAAATGGATGAACAACGTATAGAAACGATTGAAGATATTGCTGCATTTTTAAGTGGCACAA
>Ga0316204_10001249_pt1 | contig 73087 bp, 53 predicted proteins | sample 6monrhotite_MG_2_FD_205661 | JGI IMG/M metagenome (GOLD analysis project Ga0316204, IMG submission 205661) | Microbial mat bacterial communities from mineral coupon in-situ incubated in ocean water Damariscotta River, Maine, United States -... | ecosystem: Environmental > Aquatic > Marine >...
AAGGCACGCCCATTGACCGTCTGATGATGGGCATGGCGCGGACCTTCGGCATTGGCCGTCAGGCCATCGGGACAGGGCGTGGCACGGGCCGCTCGTTCTTCCTTACCCGGCTGTTTCAGGGCGTAATGTTCCCCGAGGCCGGGCTGGTCAGTGCCGATGACAAGGTCGAACGCCGCTATCGCTGGACCAAACGTGTCGCCATCGCTGCGGCCGTTATCGGCGGGATTGGCATGACCGCTGTCTGGGCCCGCAGCTATATCGGCAATTCCGCCTTGCTGACCGAAGCCTCCGACAGCGTCGAGGCCTATCGCTCTGCCGCCGCGCAAATCCCGGGCAGCCCGATCCAGGACAGTGATCTGCCCGGCATCGTGCCTGCGCTCGACATCCTGCGCGCCATGCCGGCAAACCCTGCCGCCGGTGATCCCAGCCCCGAACGGTCCCTGACCTGGGGGCTGTATCAGGGCAAGCAGATCGGCAACCAGGCCGGACAGTCCTATCGCGCCGCCTTGAACGAACATCTTCTGCCCCGCCTGCTGCTGCGTCTTGAGGACCAGATGCAGGCGAACATGAACAACACCGATTTCCTCTATGAGAGCCTCAAAATCTATCTGATGCTTGGTCAGCAGGGGCCGATGAACACCGAACTGATCAAGGAATGGATGGCGCTTGACTGGTCCGTCGCCTTTCAGGGGGGTGCCCGCGACCAGTTGCGCAACAGCCTGACCCTGCATCTGGATGCGATGCTGGACGCGCCACTGGACGAAATCGCGCTGAACGGCCCGCTGGTCGAACAGATTCAGGGGCTGCTCTCTGAAATGCCGCTGGCGCAACGGGTCTACAATTCGATCGTCAACTCGCCGCGCGCCAAGGCGCTGCCGCAATGGCGTCTGACGGATATCGGCGGCCCGGCAATCAGCCGCGTCATCGTACGGTCGTCAGGCAAACCGCTGAGCGACGGGGTCGAGGGCATCTTTACTTGGGACGGGTTCAATACCGTCTTTCTGGACGAGGCCCTTGGTGTCGCACAACGTCTGCAAAGCGAAAGCTGGGTACTGGGCGCGCGTGGCGAGGCAGAGCAGACAGAAACCGCCCTGATCGCGATGAGCCGGGATGTCCTTGATCTGTACTATACCGATTACATCTCGCGCTATGACCAGATCCTTGGCGACATCGACATCATCCCGATGGAAAGCCTGAGCCACGCGGTCGAAGTCACCAATGTGCTGTCGGGGCCGACATCGCCGCTGGTCAATATCCTGAACGCCATCTCGGACGAAACCAAGCTGACCGAGCCGCGTGGTGTCGACTCCTCTGCTCTGACCGAGGGGGCCACAGCCGTGGCTGGCCTGGAGGCGCAATCGCTGCTCTCCAGCCGTGCCCAGTTGCTGCTCGGCACGTTGCGCTCGACCGTTGGTGATGCTGCCAGCCAAGGTGCCCCGCCACCGGCCCCCGGTGCGTTTGTCGAAGATCGCTTTTCCTGGCTGCACAGCCTGACCGAAGAGATCGAAGGCCAGCCGTCACAGCTGTCAGAATTGATGTCGCGGCTGACCGAAGTCTATCAGGAACTCAACAAGCTCAGCTTTGCGGGCGGTGTCGGGGCAGGGGCCGGAGAGGCAACAGCCATCGTGCGGTTCCAGGAAATGGCCAACCGTCTGCCGGGTCCGATCCAGCGCTGGTCAACACAGATCTCGTCCGGGTCATCCGGTATCACGGCGGATGGCACGCGCGCGTCGATCAACGCGCAGTGGCAGGCACAGGTGCTGCCGTTCTGCGATCAGGCCCTGTCCAACCGCTATCCGTTTACACGCGGCGCCAAGGCGGATGTGGCGATGGGCGATTTCACGCGGCTCTTTGCGCCCAATGGCCTGATCGACGGCTTTTTCAACGAAAACCTGCGCGACTATGTGGACACGCGGGCGCGACCCTGGGCGTGGAAGCGGGTGAACGACACCGATCTCGGGATCAGCCCGGCGGTGTTGCAGCAACTGCAATATGCCGCCGAAATCCGCGATGCGTTCTTTGCGGGCGGGGCGACACCTGCCGTCAACTTCCAGATTACCCCCGAGGCGCTGGATCCCAAGGCGCAACAGGTGGTGCTGGACATCGACGGAACCGAAGTCACCTATGCCCATTCGGTGGCCCCGAAACCCGCCGCCATCACGTGGCCCGGCGGCGTCGGGTCGGCGCGGATCATCCTGCAACCCGTGGTCGACAACACGTCGAACGCGATGACGCGGGACGGGCCCTGGGCGTGGTTCCGACTGCTCAGCGCCGCCGAAGTGCGCCGCACCAATGTCAGCGACCGTAACCGGGTCGTGTTCAACGTGGGCGGGCGCATCGCGATCTTCCAGCTTCAGTCCGGGTCGGTCCTGAACCCCTTTGCCCTTCCGGCACTGGGCAAATTCAGCTGCCCCAAGTCGTTCTGATGTCGGACGGCTTTGGCGCATTTGGCAAGTTCCCCGGCATGGGCGATTTCCTGCGGGTGAACCTGCCCGCCGGATTCGTTCAGTCCTGGGACACATGGCTGCAGCAGGGGATGCTGGATATTCGCGAACAGCTGGGCGAGGCATGGACAGACGCCTATATGTCGGCACCGATCTGGCGCTTTACCCTGCCTGCCGGGGCGGCCGGTTCGCATGTTGTCACCGGCATCCTCATGGCCTCTGTTGACCGGGTGGGCCGGCAATATCCGCTGACGCTGGCCACCTGTCATGACGCACCCAGCACGGTGGTGTCCCATTTCGCCAATGGCAGGGTGTTTGATCAGCTGGAAAATATTGCACTGGATGCACTGGAAGACACGGCCACCCGCGACAGTCTCACAACCGCCCTTGCCGAGGTTCAGCTGGTCCCCACCGGTCACGCCACACCGGCCAGCCTGCCCTATGCCGGGCCGATCCCGTATTCCAAGGCGCTTGCAACGCAGGCTCTGATCCAAAGCCACGGGCCGACACCTGCCATGTGGTCGACGATGATGCGGGATGATTTCCGCATGCTCGCCACCTCCGCTTTACCCGAGGGGCGCGACCTGCGCGCGCTCTTTGATCTCTCCCCAGCCCAATGGAGCGCATCAGGCGTCAAGGCTCAAGTATGACTTCAATCCGCTATTCGGCATCCACACATGTGGGTCACAAACGCAAGGTGAACGAGGACAGTATCCTCGCCTTGCCTGACCAACGCATCTGGGTGGTTGCAGACGGCATGGGGGGGCATGCGGGGGGCGATTTCGCATCGCAGACCGTGGTCGATTCCGTGGCCATGATCGACCCCACGCTGGAACCGGTGGAACTGCTGCACGCGTTGCGCGAAATGCTGGCCAAATCGCACGAACGCATTCAGGCGGAATCCGCGGCGCAAGGGGGCGTGACCATTGGTTCGACCGTTGTCACATTTGCCATCGCCGAAGGGCACTTTGCGGCCTTCTGGGCGGGGGACAGCCGCCTCTACCGTCTGCAAAACGGCGAGATCGAGATGCTGACCACCGACCATTCCTATGTCGCCGAACTTGTGCTTGCAGGCGAAATGTCATGGGACGAAGCTGAACAGCATCCCCAATCCAACGCCATCACCCGCGCCGTCGGTGTAGGCGACGAACTGGAGCTGGAAAAGATCCGCGGCCAGATCCTGCCCGGCGACCGGTTCCTGTTGTGTTCGGACGGGCTGACCAAATACGCCACGTTCAACACTCTGCAAAAGATCCTCAGTTCCGAACCGATCGAAACCGTGTCCGAGACGCTGTTGCATCTTGCCCTGGAAGGCGGCGGGGCTGATAACATCTCGATTATCGTGGTTGATATTCCCTAGAATACGGCCCGAAATTCCCTAAACTTCAACCGGGGCGCGCCAAACAGCGCCCGACACGAAAGGCAAGACTGGACGTATGGAAAAGGGTGTCATTCCAATCATTCTGGGTGTGATGGGCGTCATTGTCCTCGCGCTTGGTGTGCTGGTGTACCTGCAACTGCGCCCAACGCCTGAAATCCGCTACGACTCTGACGGCGACGCCGAATTCGCCGGCCCCGCCATCGACAGCGGCGCGCGCATCGAAATCGAAGTGCTGCGCGCGCAGATCGAAGCGCTTGGTGTCCAGATCGAGCGGCTGGAACAAAGGATGCTCGAGAACCGGGCCCCCACCAGCACTGGCCCGGCGGGTGGGGGGCAAGAGCAGGGCCAGTTCATTGGCGACGGTGTGGATTCAATCAGCGGCTCCCATGCGCAGGTGGTGCTGATCGCCAACCGTCGCAACCTGAACGATGGGCTCCGCATTGCCTCGCCCTCCTATCTGATAAGTGTGTTCGGACCACCGCGCGAAACCCTGACCTCGACCTGTCAGGCCCTGACCAACCAGCGCCTTGCATCCAAGTTGAAGACCCAACAGGTTGGCCCGGTGCGCGTGCGCATGTTGCAACCTGCGCTGGATTCCCTTGGCCGTGTGTTCGAGGAGATCAAGGCGACGGACGAAAACCTGTATTCCCGTATCAAAACCTCCGGTGCCCTGTGCGTGCGCTACATCCGGGGCGCTCCGGGACGCGCATCAACACACGCCTTTGGCCTGTCGCTTGACCTCAACATTGATGGCAAGCTGGATCGGCTGGGCGATGGCAAGACGCAACTTGGCCTGACCATCCTCGCCGACTTTTTCCGTGCCGAGGGCTGGTACTGGGGCGCAGGCTTTTCCCGTGAAGACAGCATGCATTTCGAAGTCAGCCGCGACCTTGTTGAAAAGTGGATCGCCGAAGGGGCGCTGTAGACCTGTCAAAACAGTGATAATGCGACTTATGTGAAAAAACTCAGGCGGTCAGCGCGTGCTCATTTGGCCGCACCCGCGCCTTCCATCCAACACACAGACGGGCTAGACATTGTGCAACCCTGATGGAACACATCGTGCCCCTTGTGATGACAGCTCCGCACCCCGACACCCGGAAACGCCAGCGATGACCGGCACCATCCTGCGGCGCACGATGGCCGGGCAGGTTCTGAATGGTGGTGTGCTGGTGGATGCAGTCACCGATGGCCGCCACATCACCCTGTTCCTGGGCACTGGCATCGCATCGAAAACTGTGGTGCCCCCGAACACCGCCGCCGGGCTGGTCGAAAAAAGCATCGGCGATGCCGCAATCCTGACCTATGCGCTGCCTGATGGCACAACACCCCGCTTTGCCATTGCCGGGCAGGATGTGGACATCACCCCGGCACAGGCCGAACAGGACCTGTTCGAGGGCCTCAACTGCTTTGCCTCGATCCGCAACGGAGAAAGCGCGGACACCGTGCTGGAGTGGCTTGCCTATCACATCGAACACCACGAACTGGAAGGCGTTGTGCTGCTGGATCGCGCCGCGCCGGGCAGTAACCCGGAATTTGCCGATGCGCTTGCAAGCGGCATGGCGGCGCAAGGGCTGTCCTGCACGATCCTGATCCTGTCCAGCGCTCTGCCCCTTGGCCAACCCGGCCAACCGCCCGAAGCACACCCGTTCTGTGCCCCGGGCGCACCCGGCAAGGACCGCATGAAACCGCCCAAGCCCGACCCGTGGCGCGCGCCTCTGGGCGCTCTTGGTGTGTTTGAAATCATCCGCGAACGCTTTCTGAACTCTGCCCGCGCCGTTGCCAATATAGAGGTCCACGACCTGATCACCCGCGCCGATCAAACCGTGTTCGATATGGCCGTGCGCGCCGATGGCGGTGTCATCCAGTTGCTGGGCGATCAGTGCTATCCATGGCGCGTGCGCACTGGCGATCCGATCCGCTTTTGCGATCATATCTGCGTTCAGTTTGACAGGACGAAGATGCGCAAACGGTTCTGCATCGCCCCCGACCGTGCGCCCGATACAGCGGTTTGGCGGCCTGTGCGCATCGGCAACGGCGAACCGGACAGGGCGGCGGCAGGACACTTTTTCCGCCACATGTCGCTGCGCCACCCGGCCCGCGCAGTGGCCAAGATCGTGCCAAAGACGGCGCTGATCGAAAACGCCGACCTGCGCGCGCGGGCCGAAGGATATTTCGGCCACAAGCCGGTGCGGATACCCAAAGACACGCTCGACAAGGTTCCCAAAGGGCGGGGCCGCTGTGCCATCGTCACCACGATGAAGAACGAGGGGCCGTTCATCCTCGAATGGCTCGCCTATCACCGCGCGGTCGGGTTTGACGATATCATCGTCTACACCAACGACTGCACGGACGGCACCGACACCATGCTGGAGATGTTGCAAGCCAAAGGCTTCGTGCAGCACCGGATCAACGCCTTTCAGGACACTGGCCTGAAACCCCAGCACGCCGCCCTTCAATCCGCCGAAGGCGAAACGGTGATCAGACAGGCCAAATGGGTCACCTGTATCGACGTCGATGAATACGTGAACATCAAGGTCGGCGACGGCACGCTGGACGCGCTGTTTGCCGCCGTGCCGGATGCCAACATGATCTCGATGACGTGGCGGCTGTTCGGCAATGCCGACGTGCACGATTATGTCGACACGCCCATCACCGAACAGTTCACCCGCTGCGCCCCGAAACTGGCGCGAAAACCCCATCAGGCATGGGGATTCAAGACGCTGTTCCAGACCAATGGCATTTTCAAAAAGCTGGGCGTGCATCGCCCCAAGGGGCTGAAACCGCAATTCTGGGATCGCATCAACTGGGTCAACGGATCGGGCAAGGCGATGCCGCGCGACGTCTACCGCAACGCATGGCGCTCGACCACGTCCACCTATGGCTATGATCTGGTGCAGCTCAACCACTATGCCGTGCGCTCTGCCGAAAGCTTTCTGGTCAAACGTGAACGCGGCCGGGTGAACCATGTCGACCGCGATCAGGGCCTCGCCTACTGGTTCCGCATGAACAACAACGCAGAATCGGATCACTCGATCCAATGCCGCCTGCCCCGGATGAAGAACGAACTGGCGCGCCTGATGGCCGACCCGGACATCGCCGCCGCGCACGCCCATTGCGTCGCCTGCCACCGCGCCAAGATCACAGAACTGCGCACCACCGACACTTACGCCCGGTTCTTCGCCGAGTTGACCAGCCCCCGGATGGAAAAGCTGTCGACCCTGCACAGCCATTTCGGCGCAAATGTGTTCCTGTCCGGCCCCGAAGTCGTGCCCGACGACATCGTCGCCAAATCCCAAGGGAAAGACTGGTTTTTCACCATCGAACAGCAGGGTTCGACACAACACTGAACTTGTGTCCATTTTCCGCCACATTGCGTGTCTAGAACCGGTACGAGGCAACAAAGCACCCATCAGAACTGTTTCAAAAACGGAAACAAAGTGCATAATAAGGTCAAAAAGGCCACCAAGGCAGAAGAGCAGAGCAGGAAAGCCCCGTTCAAGATGGCGAAATCCGAAGAGAAAAAGCAGATCGAGCGCGAGGCGTGGCGCAGCACGCTGGCGATGCGCGCCGAAAAGGAGGGGTTTTTCGAGGAAATCGGTCCTCTGCACAAGGCGATACACATTCCCGAAAAAGGTAAGTTGGGCAAGACGCTTGTGGTGGTCTTCGACAATCTTGACGACATCCGCCAGGACCCCAACCGCCTGCCATGGGCCGTCGATTTCATAAGCGCGCAAGGGTGGTCATCGCTGGGCATCATGGCACACGGGCCGACCTGGTACCGTGATACGCACATGTATGCATTCTTTGATCGCCTGCGTGACGAAAAATTCTTTGACCGCTTCGAACGGGTCGTGTTCTACGGCACCTCGATGGGCGGATATGCCGCCGCCGCCTATTGCGCCGCCTGCCCCGGTGCCACGGTGGTCGCCATCAGCCCGCAGGCCACGATGGACCGGGACCGCGCCGGATGGGATCACCGTTACCGCCGCTCGTGGCGTCACGACTATTTTGGCCCCTATGGCTATGCCCCCGAGATGTCCGCGGATGCCGACAAGGTCTGGATCTTCTACGATTCCCGCATGCCGCAGGATGCGATGCATGCCGCCCTGTTTCAGGGCGACAACGTGATCCATATGGGGTGTCCGTTCATGGGCCACGGCATGTTGACGATGTGGCGGGACATGGATGTCCTGAAACCGATCGTGGCCGGGTGCATCAACGGCACGCACGCGCCCACGGATGTCCGCCGTTTGCTGCGCGCGCGACACGCTTCGAAAATGTATCAAAAGGCATTGCTGCGCTTTCTCGAAGAGACTGACAAGCATCGGCTTCTGATCCGCTATTGCTTTGCCATCCTCAAACTTCGCCCCGCCCCCCATTTCAAACAGGCCGCGCAACGCGCCCGCCAGCACCTGCGGGAAAACGCATGAAACCGCTTCCCAACATTGCGTCTCTGTGGATTGGTGGCCGCCTGTCATGGCTGGAACAGCTGTGCCTGAAATCCTTTGCCGATCAGGGGCACCACGTCACGCTGTACAGCTATGCGCCGATCCCGAACCTGCCCGAAGGCGTGCATGCAGGCGACGCCGAAGATATCTTTCCCTCCGAACCGATGCTGATCCACGCCCGCAATGGCAGCCCCGCGATCCATGCGGACATGTGGCGGCTGCACCTGCTGGCCAAGACAGACGCGATCTGGGTCGATGCGGACATGTATTGCTGGCGCCCATTCGATTTCGACAGTCCCTTTGTCTATGGCTGGGAAAAGCCGGGGCAAGTCTGCAACGCGGTTCTAGGCCTGCCGCCGGAGTCAAAAACGCTGCGCGGCCTGCTTGAGTTTTTCAAGGACGAATACGCCATCGCCCCCTGGCTGAAGCCATGGCAGCAAAAGGAATTGCAGGCGGAAAAGGACGCCGGCACGCCCGTTCACATGACGGCACAGGACTGGGGGTTCACCGGCCCCGCCTCGGTCACCTATTTCCTCGAAAAAACGGGCGAGATCGAACACGCCCACCCCCAGACCGTGTTCTATCCGATCTCGTTTCCGGACCGGAACCACATGATCATGTCCCGTTTCAATATCGAGGAGCGGCTGACCGATCAGACCCGCGGCGTGCACTTCTGGGCCCGGCGGATGAAACCGCGCCTGGAAGAAAAAGAAAACAACACCCCCCGCCGGGGCAGCTTTATGGACGGGTTGATCACGCGCCACGGTATCGACCCCGCCGCCGCCCCGATCCCCGCCAAAAAGAAGGTGTCAAACGCCCCCGTGGACGACCCGGACTTTCAGGCCATGATCGGGATCGAAGCCCTCAAGGGCGAGGCATCCATCACCAAGATTTGCCGCGATCATCTGGTCGATAAGCAATTTGTAAAAGCGTGCCGGAATACCATAGCCGACAACGCCGCAACACTGTTCACCCCCAGGGACTGAGAGGGCGCGCCATGAACAAACGCATTGCATGGGCCGACACTCTGGCCGAAATGGGCGAGGAACGCGGGTTCTTCCGCCAACTCGGCGACCAGCACAACGCGCTTTACGTCAAGGGCGACAAGACGCTTGTCGTGACGTTCGACAACCTAGATGACGCCCGTCAGGATGTGGATGACCGGATGCCGTGGGGCAGCAAGTTCATCTCGTCGCGGGGCTGGTCCTCGCTGGGGATCGGGGCGCATGGCTGGACATGGTATCGCGACGATGCCGTTCTCGACTTTTTCGACGAATTGCGCGACACCAAGTTCTTTGACCAGTTCGATAACGTGGTGTTCTATGGCACCTCGATGGCCGGTTATGCCGCCACTGTGTTCTGTGCCGCCGCCCCGGGGGCCAAAGTGCTGGCGATGAACCCGCAGGCCACGCTTGAACGGCGTATCACATCCGGTTGGGAACCCCGCTATCACCGCTCGTGGCGGCAGGATTTTTCCGGGCGCTATTCCTACGGCCCGCACCAATCCGCGAGCGCGCGTGCAGTCTATCTGTTCTTTGACCCCTTCGTTGCCGAAGATTCGATGCACGCGGCCCTCTATCAGAACGACAATGTGGTCAAGATCCGCTGCCGTCATTTTGGCCACGGGCTGGCAAGCGCGATCAAACGCATGGGCGTTCTGACGCAAACCGTCGAACTGTGCGTGAACGAAACACCGCAGGCGCACCAGATTTACAAGCTTCTGACCGCGCGCAAGACGTTGCCGCGCTATCAGAAATCCGTGCTCAACAAGCTGGTCGCGCGCAAGCAGCCTCTATTGATCCACCGGTATTGCCGTCGGGTGATCGAAATGTCGGGCGATAATCAGCGCCCGCATTTCCGCCGCGCCATGAAACAGGCCGCGGCGTCTCTGCGCCCGGATCAACTGTGATGGCCACCCATGGCTGAAACCGACACGCACCGCCTGCCGGAATGGTACGCCGAACTGCCCCCGCACCAGCGCAGCGAGGATTTTCACCAGCAGATTGGCGGGTGTGAAATTTTGCTGTGCGAGCGTGGCACCCGGCAACTGATCATCAGTTTCGGACATGCCGAAGACACCAATCATCCCGAACTCGACTGGCCGGCATGGACCGACCGGCTGGCGCGCGAACAGGACTGGAGCCATCTGGCCATCATCGCCCCCAGGGGCACGTGGTTTCGCGATGGGCACCTGATCGAAACCCTGCAACAACTGCGTGATCTGGGCTTTTTCAAGCGGTTCGAACACGTGGCCCTGTTCGGCGCGCTGACCCAGGGCGGCGGGTTTGCCGCCCTTGCCTTTGCGCCCCTGATCCCCGGCGTCACGGTCGTGGCATTCGATGCGCAGTCGACCCTGCGCCCCGCGTCCGTCCCTTGGGAGGATCGGTTTGCAACGCAGGATGCCGCCGACTGGGCGCGCCCCTATTCCGACGCAAGCCGCGCACTGACCCACACCGCGCGCGCCTATGTGGCCTATGACCCATTCGAACGGCAAGACGCACAACACGTCGCCCGCCTGCCCGCCAGGCGGGTCACGCCCCTGCGTGCCGTCGGCCTTGTCGACGACATCGGCATCGCGCTGAAACGGCTGGGGCTGTTGGACGATATCCTGATCGCCGCCGTCGCGGGTACGCTTGAACCTGCCGAATGGTATGTCAAGCTGCGCCAGCGGCGCGACCTGTACCTGTATCGGCGCGGCATGGAAAACCATCTGGCCGCGCGCGGCAAGGACGTGTTGTCCGCCGCCTTTGTAAGCGCGTTTCGCAAGCGGGCCCGCGCGCGCAAGGCCAGGCCCGAAACGCCGGACCTACCGCGCCCCGAACAGGTGCAGACACCCGCACCGCCAGATCTGCCTCAGGACTTTCCCGACGCACCGACCGCCCCCGCCCTTGCAGGACGGCGCTGGCCGCGCACCCTTGGCAATGTCTGGGGCCTGCGCGATGAACCTTCGGGCTTTCGCTATCTCTCTGACCAGTACGAGGGACGGGTGATGGGATACGAGGAACGCCACGAGGTGACCCTTGCCGAAACCCATCCCCTTGCCATCGGCATGGCCGCCTTTGGCGCGCGCGCCGGCCTTCCCCGCGCATTGCCGGAGGATTTCCGCTATCACGTGGTGGACGAGGGCCTTTCGGGGCGTGGCGCCCCGGATCAGGCCAGATCCCACGGCGTGATCGCGCAGCGCCTTGCCGCGCGCAAACGCCATGCCTATCGCACCGTGGTCGCCCTGTCGCAGGCGCAATCCGGCATCACCGCTGACGAGGCCGCCCCTGACAGCCCGCACCGCGTCGCCCTCATGGCGCGCATTGCGCAAGCGCGCACGGCACTGTCCGGTTGGAACAAGGGCTTTCACCTCGACCGGATTTCGCTGTCGCTTCTGGCCGGTACGCCCCACACATCCCTTGAGGACGCGATAGAGCATTATGGCCGCGTAGCCCACGCCATCCGCCATGACGCCGCCCTTGCGGCGGGGCAGGCAACCCTTCCCCTCGTTGTGGTGTCGCAAAGCGCCGGAACAGCGACAGACGGCACATCGCAAGTCATCCTCGCCGAAGGGCAACTCGACATCGCGCACCCCGCGCTTGGCCTGATCGTCGCGACGCCGACCTATCCCTTTGCCTTGATGAACGACATGCCCGCGACGCTCGATAGCACCGCGCAGATGCTGGTGGACGAGTTGGAATCGCTGGCAATCGCGACCGTACACGACAACGGGCGCTGGTTCTGCCCGTCGATGCGCAACGCACATGTCACCGGGCGCAGGGTGGTCACGGTCTCGTTCGCGACCCTTGGCAACCTGGTGTTGGGCAATGGCCCGCACGGCTTTGCAATCCAATGCGACGGACCCGCGCCGGACATCACGAATGTTTCGGTTCAGGGGGCCGAGGTGACCCTGACGCTGGACGCCGATCTGCCCGCAGGCACGGCGCACCTGTGCTATGCGTGGGGGGCGACAACCCCGCATGCCGAACACCGCACCGCGAACACCGGCGCCCTGCGCGACAGCTGGTCGCGGCCCAGCGTCATGGCCCCCGGCACCATGCTTTACCGCCACGCCCTGTCAGGCCGCGTGCCCCTCTCTGACGGGGGCACAGGATGAGTACAGGTAAGAATATCCTGCTGATCAGCCTCGATGACGCGTTTTCCTACTGGAAATACCGCTCCGCCTTCGGGGCCGAACTGCAAACACCCAACCTCGACCGGATCTGCGCGCAATCCACGGCGTTCCATTCCGCCTATTGTCAGGTGCCGGTCTGCGGGCCGTCGCGCTCCAGCCTGATGTCGGGCCTCACGCCGCACCAGTTGGGCATTTTTGACAATTACACCAACGTCTTTGATGTGCTGCGCCCCGAACAGATGTGGTCCTATCGGCTGAAACAGGGCGGATACTACTGCTCGAACGCGGGCAAGGTGCACCACCGCTTCAAACCGCTGCCTGATCCTGTTCACAACGTGCTTTATTCGCATCCCCCCGAGCACCTGAACATCGGGCCGGGCAAGAACGCCAGGGTCAGGAACTATGGCGGGCTGATGAAAGGGCACGGCACCACCGACCCGCGCTATGACGACAGGTATTATGACGCACAGTCGGCCACCTCGGCGGTGAACTTCCTGCAGGGATATGACCGCCCCGCCCCGTTTTATCGCGAGGTCGGGTTCTACCACCCCCATTCCCCCTACAAGACACCGGCCCGGTTCAAGGACATGTATGACGAGGCGTCCTTTTTGCAGCCCGAGGCCTGGACCAAACACGATCGCAACACCTTTGCAGACACGTTCATGGCCGAGAACATGGACAATTCCGACGTCACACTCTGGCGCAAAAGCGTGCGCAACTACTTTTCCGCCTTCACCCATGTAGATGAACATCTGGGCCGGGTGTGGGATGCGCTCAAGGCGTCAAATCACGCCGACAACACGGTTGTCATCATTCTGGCCGATCATGGCTATCATCCGGGCGACAAGAACCGGTTCCGCAAGTACACACTGTACGAAGAGGCCGCAGGCGTTCCGATCATCATCCACGACCCCGACCGACCCGACGGACGCGCGGTCACGGACCCTGTCGCCCTGGTGGATATCGGCCCCACCGTGCTCGACTATGCCGCCTGTGCGCCGATGCTGTACAGCGTCGGCACCTCGCTGCGCCCTCAGGTCGAAGGACACGCAGACCCGGACCGCGCCGTGCCCACCTTCTTTTATGGCAGCGCGTCGATCCGCAAGGGGGATTACCGCTATACACGCTATCAGGACGGGTCGACCCAACTGTTCGACCTGGGCCGCGATCCCTGGCAACTGCGTGACCTGTCGGGCAGTGACGCGACCGGACTGATGCACAAGGCGCTGGTCAAGACCTGCCGCCGCTACGGCCTCGAAATCATCGACGCGCACAACCCGCGGCCCGAACCCAACGCCTATTGCAGCGTGACCCAGGGCGCACTGCCACCCGACACCCTGACCGGAGCGGGGGCGATATCAGTGGGCAGCCTGACCAATCACGACACCAGCCCCGGCTTTCGCAAACAGTTCGCAATCCTGCGCGAGAACGGCACGCTGGGCCTCGCCGATGGGGTGCGCGCCCTATACGCCGCCTCTGATTTCAGGACCGGGGCGGATTATTTTGGGATAACCGGAAACGACCGGGGCAACCTTTTCAACTTTGTCGGCGGCCACAACCGCTTTCTGCTCGACATCGCATGCGGGTCGGGGGACGACACCATTCACGGCCACCTCGACCAGTTGCGCGCGCGCCTCAATGCGGGCAACAACACGGTCATCACCGGGCACACCGGCGCGGAAATCCATGCGGGCGCCGGTCACGACCGGATCGAAACCGCCGCAGGCTACAACCAGGTGCACGGGGCCACTGGCGACATGGACGTGATCGCCGGCACCGGGCACGATGTGATCACCACAACGGCCGGCACAAACCGTATTGCCTGCACCGGCGGCACCACCGAAATCATCGTCAAAGGCGGTCAGAACCGGATCGAAATCCGGGGCGGAGATGTCACCGTGCGGGTCTTGCGCACCGGCCTGCCGCAGACGATCCTTGGCCTTGACGAGGGTCACGTCGACCTCAGCGATTGGGACATCATCGGTCCCATCGACGTCACATTGCAGGACAACGGCGACACCTGCGCGCAAGCGGGCGGAGAATTGATCCGCTTTGTCGGCACCAAACCCGATATCGTCAAAAGCGCGATCATGGCAGGCCCGCTGTGATCGCCCTTTTCACGCAAGAGAAACACTCATGCCCAAACTGATCATCCACATCGGCTCGCAAAAGACCGGATCGACCTCGATCCAGACCTTTCTGACGCAGCACCCCGAAAAGATGGCCGAGGCTGGGCTGAGTTACGTCAAGGCCGGGCGCGGACCGGCGGCGCATAACAAGCTCGCCTTCAAACGCGACACCGAACAGTTCCCAAAGATCATGAACCGCGTGGTGGCCGAGGTAGAAAACAACCCCGACAAGACCCACGTGATCTCTGCTGAAATGCTGTTCACCACGCGGATGGCGCGGTCGCTCACCGAATATCTGCCCGACGATCTGAGGGCCGAAACCCGGATCATCGCCTATATCCGCCGTCAGGATAAATTCCTTGAGGCGATGTACAAGCAGGTGGTCAAGACCGGGCGCTTCAAAGGGACGGCACAGGCCTATGCGCAAAAGCGCGAAGCGGCGCTGATGTATTCCAGGATACTGGGTGCCTATGCCGAAGGGTTCGGCACCGAAAACGTCATGGTACTGCCCTATGAACGCCCGCAATTCCGCGAGGGCGACGTGATCCTCGACATGTGCGCCCACCTTGGCATGACCAACGTCACCCGCGACGACCTGCCGGAAAAGTTCTCCAACATCACCCTGTCACGCGAAGTGTCCGAGATGCTGGGGTTGATTTCGAATTCCACCGACATCAACATCGCCGAACTGATCCGGGTGATCATCCGCAACAACGCCGACGGCGCATTTTATTCCGGCGACAGCTATGCGCCACTGGAACGGCGCGAGATTGCCGACAAGTATGTCGAGGACAACGAACTGGTGCGGGCCATCTACCGGCCCGACCTTGAAACCCTGTTCGACATGTCCGACCTGTCCGGTGACCTCGACAGCGCAGGCGTGCCGCCGGAAGAACAGGTGATCCGCCTCAGACAGGCGCAGGTGGCGGTGTTTCAGGCCATCGGCCAGTCGCACACGTCGCACTGCGAACCGGGATGACAGCCAAGGCCCATGATGACCCTGATCCGCCCCCACACCCTTGACTATGCGCAACGCGCCGGTGGCCCACTGGGCCTTGATCTCTATCACCCCGGCGATGGCGACCGGCCGCTGGTGCTGTTTGCGTATGGCGGCGGGTTCACAAAGGGATCAAAGGACGCCAACGTACACCAGCCGTTTGTTCAGCATCTGTGCGCTGCGGGGTTTGCGGTTGCCGTTCCCGACTATCGGCTGAAAACGGGCCGCAACGATGTGTCTGCCGAGGCGATGACGCAAATCACGCGCATCGCCAACCGGGTGGAAAAGCAGGGGTGGCCGCTGAAACGCAAGCTGTTCGATGTGCGGCTGTTCACCACCTGCGAGGATCTGTCCGACGCCATCCTCTTTTGCCGCGACCGGGCCGGGGCGCTTGGCATTCTGCCGCAAAAGATCGGGATGATGGGTGTGTCGGCTGGCGCGCTGGCAGGCAACACGCTGTGTTATCCGCCGGGAGTCTGGCGTGCCGGTTTCGCGCAACCCGACGTGATGGTGTCACTCTGTGCGCCCGTGCTGCACCCCTGGCGCATCCGCGCAGACGGCCCGCCGCTCTGGATCATCCACGGGCGCAAGGACCGGATCGTACCCAGTGTCGCCAGTCTGGCAACGGCGCAGGTGGCCAGATCAAGCGGCGCGCCGATCACTGTCATTGTCCCGTCCGACGCCACGCATATGGGCATCGACACCTATGTTTTCAGCCGCCGCAGCGCGCACGGTTCGCTTTATATCGACGATATCGTCTCGCATCTGCACCGCGGCACGGACACTGTCACAGCTTGATCAGAGTGACTCCGTCGATTTGCGCGACCGCGTCCAGATCGGCGGCATAATGTGCGTCCATGCGCGCCTGCACATCCGGCCCCCAACCGGGGATCACATCCTCGCTCAGAACCTCGTCGTCCCTGGCAAACCGTTTGAGATAGATCGCAACCACCCGCGCGCGCAAGGCGTCAGGCATGTCGGGATGGCTCTCCAGATAGTCAGCCAGACGCGCCCCGCCCTCTTCGTTCATCAAGACCCTTGCGACATGCAGACGCGCGTCATCGGAAAATTCCGTGCCCGACTGCGCCGCCGCCTTGATCACACGGTTCCAGACCATCGGGGCCTCTTCTGCTGTCCATGCGATGATGGGCACCTCGGGGCAATGCTGACGCAAGGCACGCAACACGCTCGCCCAGTGCAGTGCAAACGGATCAGGCGCGATCACCTCGATGCCGGGGTACCTGCCGCTGGCCCAGGCCTGGGCCAGCATCGCCGCCGGTTCGCGTAGTGAAATCGCGAAGGTGACCGGTGCAGGCGCAAGAACCCCCGCATACCCCGCCGCGCGGGGGCCTAACTCGTAAAACCAGTCGCCCGCAGGGCAGAAATGGGGGGGTGGTTCCATCAGGTCGGTGATGCGAAGAACAAGGCGCAGATCACACGCCGGGTCCTGCTGATCCAACCCCAGCATCGTATTTACCGCGTCGGGGGACGCCGGGGTGCCGTCAAACCCGGCGGCACATTTGGCCAGCAAGTCACGGTAATGCTTGGGGCGCGGCACGACGACATTGCGCGTCTCAAGCGTGTCATCGGCCAACATGCTCCAGATCAACGGCGAACCACCGTCAAACCGTGTACCGATCTGAAGCGTATAGGAAATCTTTTGCGCCACACCGCACCCCTGTTACTGCACGCACCCAACGGCGCGTGAAACCACTGGACGACGGGATACGACATCCAGTGGGGGCTGGCCAGACGCGCGACGCCTCCGGCCCGGCACAATTTTCGCGGTCAGGCCGCTTCGCTCAGCGCCGAGCGGACCTTGCCCAGCGACTCCAGTGCCGCGCCACGGACATTGACCGACTTGAACCCGTTGCCGCCATCCACGGCCTGAAAGAACGGGGTGTCCAGTTCTTTCTGGTATTCTGCCAGCAGCTTTGCCGCATCGGCCTTCAGCTTTTCGCGCTTGGCACCGTCCGGTTCCTGCACCAGCGCTTCCAGCGCATCCTCAAGCCGTCCATCGAGGCTTTCGATATAGGTGAACAGCCCCCTGGACTCGTTTGCGATGTCGGGAAACTCTTCCGGATCGCAGGTGGCCACGATGGCGTCCTGCAGTTTGGTCAACTCGCCGCGCAGCGAAGACCGCGTCTTGATCCAGTCGAGGCGCGCGCGCACAAAGGGGACGACACCGGCGGGAATATCCTGTTCGGCGGCGGTCTGTTCCGCCGCCTGCGCCTCGGCGATCAATTTTTTCAAACCGGGTGCGGCCTTCATCCCGCCAGCAAAATCGCCCGCCTCGCCCTTTTCGATGAAATAGCCAAGAACCGGGCGCATCTTGCTGACATCGCCCAGATTGCGCTGCAACAGATCCAGAGCGACCGGTTCCAGATCAGCGCGGGCATCGCGCCATTGTACGCCCTCGTCAGCGGCCTCGTTCGTGTTGTCGTCCTGAGACGCGTTGGATTGCGAGGTATCCGCCGCCTGCCCTTCCAGACGGCCGATCGCATCGCCAAGGGCCTTGGCCGTGCCGGTCGCCTTCTTCACATCGCCCGACTCGATCTGGTCCACCAGCAGCTTGTGCGCGCCCGCCAGACGCGCCACCCCGTCTGCGTTGCCCAATGCATCAATGCGTTTTTGCAACTTGTCCGCCACGGTGCCCAAGGCGTCCAGCGCCGGGTCGGGGGCGGCGTCGTTGCCCTTGGCCGCCAGCTTGGCGAGGGCATTTTCCAGCCGGGTCAGCGTGTCGTCGGCCTTGTCCAGATCACTGGCTTTCAACGCCGCCAGCACGGCACCGAATCCCTTGGTCATGGGCGTCTGCGCATCGGGCGCGAGGCCAGCAATCGCCCCTTTCACCTGTTGGGCGCGGCCCGTCAGTTGCCTGAGACGCGCACCATCATCGTCAGCGTCCTCCGCAGTACCGGACGTATCATCGTCGGCATCGTCCTGCGCATCGGTCGCGTCGCTCTCGTCAATGATGTCGTCATCATCATCGTTGTCCAGTTCAGGATCCTCGGGCAGATCCTCGATATCCTCTTCGAGAACGTTTCCGTCCTTGTCCATGATGATGACGTTCATCGGGATCTTTTCAAACTTCAAAAGCTTCTTCAGCTTCTTGGCCATCTGCGGCATTTCGCGGGTGCAGGTCATCATCATGATGCGCCCCTTGGCACGGGCCGTTCCAAGGCCCAGTTTCGCCCCCGTTCCTTCGGCACGCGCCACCCGCCCCATCACTTCGGGTTTTTTCTTGCGGTCCAGGACGAACACGTCTTCCTTGGGATCGTTGCCGGGGCAGTAAGCAAAGTTCAGGCTACGCTTTTTCGCGATCTTGATCATCTTCTTCAACTCAGGACCTTTGAGAGCAAGATCGGCCATGACAATTTCCTTCTTTGACAACCGGGCGAACGCGGACGGGTCGGCGTATATCCGACAGCCTACACCAAAACCGAAATCTGACAATTCCCAAAGGGGATCGAATGGGGCGCGTTTAGTTCAGCACACCAATTCCAAGCCCGCTTCCCAATGTCAGCTTGGGGGGCGTCGGTTGCACAGGCGCAGGTGGCTTTACCGGAGTCCGGGCGACATTGTTGCTGCCGCCCGCCGGTGGCTGCCGCACTGCAACCGGCGTGGGCGGCGGGCACGTCACGTCCCCATTCAACATAAGGGCGCGGAACAACTCGGCAGTCGGTGCCTGATCCGGCCAGTCAACCCCGTCAAGCTGTGCAAAGTACGCACCGACCGATCTGCGCGACCCACGCCCCCATATGCCATCCACACCGGTCGTGTTGCATTTCATCCGCGCCAGCTCACCCTGCAGCACCCAAGGCAGCCGTTCGGCGGGCGGGTCCATGTGACCTTCCTCGATCAGACGCCGGAACATCTCGGGGTCGGTGTCGCGCAGTGCGGCGCGCGCCACGAGATCGTCAAGATCAAATGCGCGTGCGGCAACCGTTTCCGGCAACAAGGATGCAATGCCAAAATCTGTCTCCTGACCCGGCGCGACAAAACCCAGAATGACAGAAGGAGACGGCAGGCCCGACGGGGCGCGGGACGCCGACCGCGACAGGGCGTCTGGCAAAATCTCGATCAGGGGGGCCGTGTTTCCGATCGCCAGTGCAACGCGGACAAGGTCGTTTCCACCATCCGCAATCTCGATGCCAATGGGCGCAATCTCAAGCCCCTGCGCATACAGCGCGGGGGACCAACACGCGACGGTCAGACTGACCGCCAGACATTTCATACGACGCGACACGCGACTCGCTCCTTTGCACCGGAGTGTAGCACAGGTGCGCACGTCGTGCAGAACTTCGGGTCAGTCTCCGCAACCGGTCAGGTCAGCGCAAAATGCCCGAGCCGCCGAGGGACAGCTTCGGTTTGGGTTTGGCAGCCGGAGCAGCGGCGCGTGGCGCCGGGGCGGGTGCGGGGGCCGTCTGGCGCCGGGTCGTGGCACGCTGGGTTGTCGAGCGTGTCGAGGTTGTTGTCGCGCGCGGCGCCGCAACAGGCGACGGGCACGCCACATCGCCGTTCAAAAGGATCGCGCGATACAGTTGCTGCGTCGGGGCCTGATCCGGCCAGTCAACCGAGGCAAGCTGAGCGAAATATGCCGTCACAGACCGGCGCGATCCCGGCCCCCAAGCACCGTCAATGCCGGAGCGGTAGCAATTCATGCGGGCCAGTTCGATTTGCAGAACACGGTTCAACTCGTCCGATGCCGGGTCCAGATGACCCTCCTGGATGAGGCGGCGGAACAGTTCGGGGTTGCTGGCGCGCAACGCCTCGCGCGCGGCAAGGTCGTCAATGGCAAAGCCAAGCTCATCAACAGTGCCGGGCAACAGGGTTTCCAAACCGAATTCTTCTTCGCGTCCGGGCGCGATCAAACCGATAATGATAGAAGGCTGCGGCAAACCCACGGCGATGCGGGCGGCGGCGGGGGTCGCCCCCGATTGCACGTCCTCAAACACCGGCGCGGTGCCGGGCGCGGCAAAGGCCGCCTGCACCAGATTCTCACCGTCATCCGCCAGATCGAAACCAATGGGCGCAATCTCCAGCCCCTGCGCCAACGCCACGGGGGCAGGAAGCAGGGCGATGGCTGCGACAAAACCGGTCAGAACAGAGCGGCAGGAACGATACACGCGATTCACCTCGACGACAAAACAGACCTGCGAACCATACCGTGCAGCGCGCTGATCTGCAAAGTATTGTCGCCTTAAATGCGCCGTGATTCTCAAAAAAAGGATACAACCTTAGGTAAATACCTGCGTCCCCGACGGGCAAATTGGCAACAATCCGCCACAACTGCTTGAAATTGTACGCGCAAAAGCCTCCATATCGGCAAAGTGTTGCCACAATTCCGCATGTGACGAACTTTGCATCGCTTTCCCCCTCCCGATACCGAAATCACGTGCTATATCGTAGGTCATGAAAACAGTCGCTCTCCTCTCCGTATCGCTTGTCGCCCTCTCCGGGACGGCTGGTCTTGGTCTCTCTGCTCTGCACGAGTTCAACATGAACGTGCAGACTGAAGCACTGGCAACGCCAGACAGCATTCCTGCAGACAGCGGTTTCGTGATCCCCGATTACGTGCCGGACGCTGCGGAATTCGCGGCACTGGCCCCGAGCCTTGATGCGCCCGCCGAGTTCGAAACACCGGCCTTTGAGCCTGTCGAAACTGCGGCCCTTGGCGATCTGGCGACGACACCTCAGGAAATCGCACCTCAGGCCACGGCACCGGTTCAACTGGCCCCTGCCGTGCGTGAGGCCACGCGTCCCCTGTCCCGGTCGATCACACCGCGCGTCAAAGCGACGTCGACACCGGTTTTTGTAGAGCAGGCCCAGGCGCTGATTCACACCGGAAATGCCGCGACACGCGTCGACTATGTGATCGGTGTTTACCGCTAAGACCACAGCCCGCCGACGCAGCGCCATTCCTGCGTGCAGCGGCACCAGTTTCCCAATCAAGAGTTGACACGCTTCGGCGTAGCCCCGCTAATGCGCATATCTTTTCGATGAGCGCATTAACTGGAGGTTCACATGAATCGAACGCTTTTGGCATGTAGCCTTTCTCTTGTCCTGACAGGCACTTCCGCCTTCGCACAGGACGCCACACCTGGAATTTCCCTCGAACTCAACCGCGCAACGCCGTCGTCCGAAGGCGGCTGCCAACTGGTGTTCTTCGGCCAGAACGGGCTCGATCAGGATTTCGAGGAAGTGACATGGCGTCTGGCGGTGTTTGGTTCTGACGGGGTGTTCCGCAACCTGCTCGGGCTGCCGCTGGGTGCGCTCAGCGCCGGCAAGCGCCGCGTCGTGCAGTACAACCTGCCCACCGCCTGCAGCGATCTGTCGGAAATCATCGTGAACGATGTGGCCAGTTGCGCGCTGGCGGGCGGGTCCGCATCGGACAGTGACGCCTGTCTGACACAGTTGACCGTCACCTCGCGCACCGATATCGCCTTCGGTCTATAACCGACCCAACCACGGCCCGAAACGAGAACCCATATGTCCATTTTCCAGATCGCTTCCCTTGGTGTTTACGGCCTGCTGGCCCTTCTGTCGCTCGTGGCCATCGCCATCGGGCTTTACAAGATCGCGCAGTTCGCCCGTCTCGGTGTCGGGCGGCGCTCCGAGGCAGAGCGAATTCTGGATGACTGGCTGAACGGCCGTGTCGACGAGGCGATCAGCGCCGCGGGGCGTCGCCGTTCGGTGCTCGCACGCATCCTTCAGGCGGTGTTTTCCGGCATTCAGGCGCGCCCGGCTGACGTCACCTATGCCGAAGAACTCAGCCGCCAGACCGCGATCATCGAACTCGCCACGATGTCCGAACGCATGCGCGCGCTGGACATGGTGGTACAGGCCGCCCCCATGCTGGGCCTTCTGGGGACAGTCGTGGGGATGATCGACGCATTCTCCGTCCTCGCCGTTGCCGAAGGCGCGGTGGATCCGGCGACGCTTGCGGGCGGTATCTATGTCGCGCTGACAACCACTGCCGCCGGGCTGATCGTGGCGCTGTTCGCCTTCTTCATCGCCACATGGCTCGAAGGGCGGATCGACCGCGAACGCAACATGATCGAGGCGCTGATGTCGGCGGCCATCCACGGACGGGTTGACCCGAATTCGGCCAAGTAACCGGGGCCGCACACAACATGGCATCCCGAAGAGCCCCCCTGCCCGAGCGCCCCAGGCGCTACAAGTTTGTGCTGACACCGCTGGCGGATGCCATGTTTCAGCTGCTGATCTTCTTCATGCTGTCCTCAAGCCTCGCCCCCTACTCGCTCATCACCCTCAAGACAGCGCCGCAGGACGTGTCCGAAGAGGATGCCAACAGCGCCGGGCCCGGCAATGACCCCAACCAACTGGCGCCGCCCCCGTCCGCCACCGACGTCACACTGTGGACGGTCGGCAACGGCAGCGTCCGGTCAGCCGGCATCGACTACAACATCGACCAGCTTTCGGCGCTCGCCGAAGCCCTCGGCGAAGGGGCACCCGGCAGGGTTGTGCTGATCGTAACATCACAGGCACGCGTGCAGGATGTCGCCAACGCCCTCGAAGCACTGGAAGGCGCCAATGTCGGCGCCGTCCAGATCAGCCGCGGGGGGGCCTGATGTCCAAGACCCGCCTGCCCGCCCCACACCGCGCCAAAGCCATCGACAGCTCGCTGGCGATCGTGAACATCGTTTTGCTGCTGATCTTCTTCTTTCTTGCGACCGGCACACTGATCAGCTCTGATTCAGTCGAAATCGACCTACCGGAAACCACCGAACTGCCCCTCGATTTGCTGCCCAAACCGCTGCTGACGGTCGATGCCGACGCCACCATGGCCCTTGACGGTGTGCCCCTTGAACCCGGCACATTGGCCGAAGCGCTGATCGACTTTCCCACCCTGCACGTTCTGGCAGACCGCAACCTGGGTGCGGGCACGCTGCTTGATCTACTGGCCGCCGAGGAACTGGTGGCCGTGAGCATCAAACTGGTGACGCTGCACGGCAACGCCGGGGACGATCCATGAGCTTTCTGCCGCACGGTTCCCCGCGTGCCGTTCCGTGGTACGGCTCGTTTCTGGCCTCGTTCCTGGGCCATGCGGGCCTGGTGTCGTTTGTGCTGTTTTCCGGCCTTGTGGTGCTGGTGCCCGAGCGCCCCACCCCCGAAACCCCCGAGATCACCGTCAGCCTCGAAATCCTCGATGCCGCCTTTGTCGAGGAACTGGAGCCGGTGGATGACACCAACCTCGTGCCCGAAGACGCGGTGGTGACCGAACCCGAAGACATCGAGGCCGAAACTCCCGACGACCTCGCGGCCCTGTCGCCCGAAGAGGATTTCCTCGCGCCTCAGGACGAGGCCCTGCTTGCCCCGGAGGAAGAGCTGCTCGCGCCGGAACCCGAAGCCGCCGCGCCGGACGTTGTCGAACCCGAACCGCTGGACCCCGAAGTCGCGGAACCCGAGGTGATCGAACCGGACCCTGTGGAACCCGCAGTGGCCGAGCCGGACGTGATCGACCCCGAACCGCTGGAACCGGAAATAGCCGAAATCCTGCCCGAGCCAGAGCCAGAGCCTCTGCCCGAAGTGATTGAGCCAGAGCCGGAAGTGGTCTCCGAAGCCCTGGAACCCCAGCCCGTTGTCCCGCTCGCCCCTGAACCCACAGCCCCGCAGATCGACGATCTTTTGTCGATTGACGGCGGCGTCGTGAACCCGCTGGCCGAGGGTGGCAGTGCCGTGCGGCCCCCCGACGAAACGCTGCCCCTGGCCGAGGATTTCGCCGTCCTTGAACCGGAGCCAACCCCGCCAGAGCCCACCATCCTGGCGCCTGATGCGACCGACGATCCCGCGCCCATTGTCCTGCCTGTAGAGCCCACCACGCCCCCCGAGGAAGACACCCCGGTCCCCGACGAATCGACCACCGCCACGCCGGAGCCGGACCCCGAACCTGAACCCGCTCCCGTCCCGGACCCCGAGGACACCGGTGACATTCCCGAAGACGTGGTTGAAGAGTCCGCAGAACCCGCCGCGCCCGTGCGCCAGCCGCTTGCCAACCCAACGGCATCGGACGTGGCCATCGGCCAGTTGCTGCGCCGCATCCGTGCCACGGCACAGGAACAATGCACTCTCGCCCTGCCTCGTCGCGCAGGCAGCAACGCGCTCGCCGGTCTGGCGATGATCGGCGCCGACGAAGCCGTGCTTGACGCACAGGCCACCCTGATCCTTGACGGTCTTGACTTTACCCCCGTGCAGACACGCGAACTGCTCGACCCGCGTCAATGCGCGGCGCTGGACGCCCTGCGCGCCTCTGACAGCTATCCGGCCAACCGGATCGGCCTGTCTCTCGATACCGCGACCCTGCTCAGCGGCGACCAGCTGACGGGCCGCGTTCTGGGTGCGGGCGGGCTGTTCGTGACGCTGCTGGTTGTGGATGACAATGGCGTCGTGCAGGACCTTGCGCCATTCGTGACACTCGACGGCAACACCCCGGTGTTCGAGGCCCCGGTGGCCCGCTCCGGCCCGGCGCGCGCCACGCGGCAGGTGCTGGTCGCCATCGGCACAACGGGCACGCCCCTTGATCTCTCCGACAGCATCGGGCGCGAGGCACAGGACGTCTTTGGCCCCATCCCGGCAGAAACGCTGCAAAACATGGTCTTCGGCGTCGCAACCTTCGACGTGCAGTAACCCTGCGCCAAAAATTGCCCAAAGCCTGACCTCGGCACCGTCATCGTTGCCAAGCGGACACCCAGAGCGGTAGCATTTCTCATTTACTTCAGCTTTTTGAGTGACCGGCCCATTTTCAGGGCCGGCCGAAAGGATATCACATGTTCCCACCCAGCGTATTGGCTGCGATGACTCCGATCCTCATTTCAATGCCGCTCAGCAAACACCTCGAGAACGCCTGCAAAGAGGCCTCCAAGGAGATCCAGAAAAAGGCCAAGTCCATGACGGCCAAGAAATTTACCGAAAAGGTGCTCGACGGGGTCGTTTGCAAGCAGGCCGGAAAGCTTGGTCAGACCGTGACCAAGGCGACCACCGGCCAGCTCAAGAAACACATCGACAAAACCAAGAAGGGCGTGGAAAAGGACATCGAAAAGAAAGGCGCAGGCACGTCCCAGGGCGTCGCCCTCACTGGCCTGCGCGACGCCCTTGAAACCTCCAAAAAGCAAAAAGAAGCCATGGAACAGGGCAAGCCGATCAAGCTGCCAAGACCGATGGGCGGCGGGCTGCACGTGCCGCTCAAGTTCAGGGTGCTGACCCGTGACAAGGTCGAACTCGACATCGAATTGTTCTTCGGTGTTGACTTCAAGGACGTGGCCAAGGGCAAACTGCCGATCACCTATGGCGTGATCGGCCCGAATGTGCGGTTCTAGGCCCGCGCCCTATCGCGTCAGCTCAAGAAAGGCGATGTCCACCGCCCCCTGCCCGTCCACGGCCAGCTCACGCGTCATCAGCGGCAGGATGACGTCCGCAGAGGTGCCGTCCTGCATTGCCCCTGCGCGCACCAGCGCCTCTTCGGAGGCCAGCGCGATCACCATATAGATGCCCGGTGCCGCGGACGGCAGACGGAAGGCAAAGCGGCGCTCGTCCCCGATGGGATCGTCAAACTGGCGCATCAGTGAAAACACCTGCCCGTTGGGATCCACCAGCGCCAGCCAGTTCTGCCGGCCCGCACTGCCATGCACGGTGCCCAGAACGCCGGTGGTCCGGGACATCGAATTGTCCGACAACGCAATCTCGATCCCGGCACCACGCGTGCCCTGAAAATCGCGGGCAAAATCCAGCACCGCACATTGGGCTTGCGAAATGCCGCGCGGGATCACCTGCGGATTGCTGCCAAACTGCGCACCAAAAGACGAACTCAGACCCTGCAAGGGCAAAAGATCATTGGCAAACCCTTCGATAAATCCGGCATTGGGGCCCTGCGTGCGCAACCCGGCAAAGGCACAGTTTTCCGGCACCGCCGTCGCAAGGAACGCCGCCCGCGTGCCCTCGACACGGGTCAGGCCCTCTTCGACGGTGGCGATTTCGGCAACTTCTTGTGTCGCGCCGCGGCCGGTCAGGGCGTCGCCACCAAACAGGAACACCGCCGCCCCCGCAGCCACTACCGCAACCGCGCCCAGCCCCAGCAACAGACCCTTGCCGCCCGATTTCTCCTCTTCGCGCGGGGCGGATGGCGGCATGGTGCCCGGCGACGCCGTCGGCCCGCCCTTGGCCGTCGACGGCACCGATTGCAGACCCGGCACAACCCGGTCCGCCACCGGCGGCTGGGTAAAGCGCAAACGCGACCCTCCAAGGCCCGTCTCGCCCTTCAGCACACGCAGCTCCTCGATGACCGCGGCCATGCTGGGCAGGCGGTCCTTGGGGTCGGGTTGCAGCATGTGGGCGATCAGGCCCTGAAACTCTTCCGGCAGGAAAGACAGATCAGGCACCGACTGGCGCTTTTGCACCGCTTCGACGAAATTCGTGCCCATCGGCATCGGCGTCCCGGTCAGCATCCCGATCATCAGCAATCCCAGCGAATAGACATCGCTCGGCCCTTCGGCCTGCCCGCCAAAGGCACCCATCTGCTCGGGCGAGACATATTTCAGCTTGCCCGCGAACTCGTTGCCGATGGTCGCTTCCTTGGCATTGTTCGAGCGTGAAATCCCGAAATCGATCAGCACGGCCTGGCTGATATCACCGCCCTGCAACATCACGTTGTCGGGGGACAGATCACGGTGGATCACGCCGATATTGTGAGCGCGGTCCAGACCGTCGGCCAGACGCATGGTCAACTCGATCACCTGATCGCGGTCCAGCGCGCCGGTTTCCTTGATCGTATCGGACAGCTTGGTGCCCTCGATAAACCCCATGACCAGCGCGTGCAGGTTCAGGTTCTCGTCCGGCGGGACATAGGCAAAATAGCGCACGATGGCGTCATGGTGCAGCTGGCGCAGGGTGCGCGCCTCGCGGCGGAACATGGCGGCGACCTTGTCGTCTTCGGCCATCTCGGGAAGGATCACCTTGATGGCGACGTTTTCGCCGGTGCCGATCTCGACGCCGCGGAACACGCGGCCCATGCCACCCTGATCAAGACGTTCCTCGACCCGGTACATGTTGTTGATGATCGTGCCGGGCTCAAGCGAGCTGAGCGGCGTCGGGTCGGACCCCGGCGCGGGTGGCACGACATTCAACGTATTGGTATGGGTCCGCGGCCCGCCCGCATCGGCCTCCGGGCTGACGGTCGCCGGGGGGGGCTGAGTGACAGCCGAGGCCGCCTCGGGGGGGGCCGACCCACGACGCATATCGGTGACAACCACAGTGCGGTCATCATCTTCGTCCTCTGGCCCGGCATTGAAATCATCCGGAATGATGTTCGCATCCGTTGTCGCGGGCGCAGCCTGGGGCGGCGAGGCCGGAGCGGCATCCTGTTTGGTCCCGTCCGGCTTTGGAACGGGCTGAAACAGGATGGTTTTTTCATCATCCTCGTCCGACCCGGCATCCGCCGCGCCGCCTGGCACCTGGTCCTTGTTGTCGCTCATAACTCGCCCCTGAATTCGGGATATTCGCCTTCGATCGCCAATGCAGGAAAACCGGCCTTGTGACAACGTACCATGATCACGGAAACATTGTCCTTGCCGCCTCGCAACAGCGCCATGGATATCAGTTGGTCGCACAACGGTTCTAACGAGCCGTGAAGCCCGGTGTACAGCACATCGGCCAGTTCCGCGTCCTCAAAATACTCTGTCAGACCGTCCGAGCACAAAAGAAAGACATCGCCCTCCAGAAGCGCCCCTTCGACCATGTCACATTCCGGCAGCTCGGTCACGCCAATGGCGCGGGTGATCACGTTTTTGCGCGGCCAGTTTTCTGCCTCTTCGGGGGTGATGGCGCCGGTGTCAAGCAGGGCCTGCACCTCGGTGTGATCGCGGGTGACACGGGTCAGCTGATCGCCGCGCATCCGATAGACGCGGCTGTCACCGGACCAGATGCAGGCAAAGTGATCCTGCTGGATCAGCAACGCCACAACCGTGGACCCGATGGTGCCACTGCCCAGTTCGACGGCCTTGTCCTGAATGCGGCTGTTGGCGACCGTCAGACGGGACATGAAGCGGGCGCGCAGGTCCATCGCTCCTGTCGGCATCCCCACCGTCTCCATTTCCTCGCAGATGGTCTGGCTGGCGAAATCCCCGGCGGTGTGGCCGCCCATCCCGTCCGCCACAACCCAAAGCCCGGATGCAGGGGTCGCCATCACACTGTCCTCGTTCAGCGTGCGCACACAACCCACATCGGTACGGATTGTCGTCTCGAACGACATCATTTCGTCGCCCGCCATCACCCGTTTGTTCATCATCCCTGCCCACTCCCTACGTCGTCTTGTTCCGCCGCCTGTTCCGCATCCGCCGCGCCCGCGTCGGTCGTTATCTCTGCGGCACGCAGCCGGTCCGCCAGCAGCCAGCGCAGCGCCTCTGCGTCCGGCAACCCGTTGACAGAGAGCCAGCCCGCCTCCCGCGCGGCCGTGCCCTCGTGCCACCAGTGACTGCGTGCGTATTGCGCGCAATAGGCGTCAGCCTCTGCGGCATCGGCAAACAGCCGGGCAAGATCATCGTCCCCCCGCATCCCCCATAACATACCTGCCTGCGCTGCGTCATAGGGCGTTCCGCTGGCAGGCGGGGCGTCAAAGGACGCCACCAGATCCTGCACCCCCCCCTGCCCCGCGGTCTGCCCGGCAATATGTTCCAGATGGGCCTCCAGCGCGCGGAAGGGTGCGGGATCATGTGCGCCGTGCACAGGCGGCGGCGTGACCGCACCCGTCAGCCCCAGCATCAGCGGATAGCGCCGCCCGACCTTGTCCGTCGATGCCCGCCAGACCCCGCACAACGGCGCCCCCAGAACGTCCGGCCCGATCCAGAACCGCAAATCGGGCGCGGTGTCCCACACATCCGCCCACCCCGCACCCAGCAGATCGCGGGTTGCGGGCATCACCTGTTGCACCCACGCCTCCAGTCGCTCGCGCACGCCCCGCTCGATCCCCCACGACAGGAAATCCCCGAACCCGGGGTGTTTGCCGTACAACACGACACTCACGGGTCTACTCCAGCGCGTTCTGGCACGTAATCTCCTTAAAGGCGTCACTTAAAAATGGTACATCCGCACCTTGAAACTCAAGCCTAAACGTCGCCGTATAGGGCCCTATGCGATGGGCGACCTGCGCAACCGGGCCACGCATCTGCAACGATTCCCCGCTCAGCAATGACAGGATCGACCACCCCCCGCCCACCAGCGCAACCGGCGGCGCATCCGGGACCGCCAGCAAAACCGCCGCGCGCTCGCTCCATACCGCCTGCGCGGGCGCGCCGCCGGGGCTGAGGGTCAGCACCTGTTCGCCAAGGGTCAGCGTGACCGGTTCGATCGCCGGAACAACCGCCATCAGGCGCACCGCCAGCGGCACGACAGCGTCCGCCTGGCCGGGGACGAACATCGCTCTGCGCACCGCCGCCGCCGCGTCAAACCGGGCCTGCGCGCGCGGCGATACCGGGCCGGGCGCGGATTGCTCCAGCCGCTGCATCTGCCCGCCAGGACCAAACACCGCGGCAAACGACGCACCGACAACCGGCGCGCCGGGCACACAGCGCACCCGGTCAAGCGCCACAAGCCGCGCATCGACAAAGGCAGGAGACATCGCCGCCCGCACCAGCCCCACCAGACGCAGGACCGGATCGGGAACCGGCCCCCCGTCCGGCAAGGCGGCCAGCAGATCACCCTGCCCGCTCGCGGCAATGGCGCCGGCCTGCGCCAACCCCTTCAGCACACCATCCAAAGGACGCGCGCCCGAACCGCCCGCCACCATCTGATGCCACAACTCAAAGGGGCGCTCCACACGTCCCGCCTGCACCAGCGTGCTGTCCGTGATGGACAAATTTCCGCTATTTTTCAATGTATTAGAGGTTATTTCGCTCAACCGTGTCTGCGCATCGACCAGGGTTGTCAGCCGCACCAGCACCGCGCCTGCGGCATCCGCCAGGGCGGCGGTATCACCGCCGGTGTCAACCACCGCAACCCGGTCCAGCATACCCGACCACGCACGCTCGAAATCGCGGGCATAAAGGGCATGCACATCGCCCGCCAGATCGTCATCCGACAACAGGGGCTGGGTATCGGCAGCGCCCAGAACCCACGCGTCCGCCTCCAGCTGCGCCGCCGCGTTCAGCAAGGCCGGCTGTAAAAACTCCCAATAACCCTCGTAGGTGAACAGACCCGGCACACTCAGCGTTGCCAGCGGGCGGCCATCGGTGGTCGCCAGCAGGCGCGCATCGCCCATCTCGTCAGCCAGCCGAAACGGCCGCAACGTCCCGGCTTGCGAGCGAATGCCACCATAGGCACGCGCCGCCGGGGGCACATCGGCAATCGCCTCGCGCACACGCCCGATCAACGCGCCATTCGCGGCAACCAGTGGCGTCACCCGACTGTCCAGCGCAAGCATCGCGGCCAGATGGGCATTCACCGCGCGGTATTCCGCATCCGCCCCTGCAAAGTCATCGGCCCAGCTTTGCGCAAAATAGGACTGGATGGCCAGATCGTCCTCGCGCCCGTCCTGCTCTTTGGCCAACAGGATATAGACCTTAAGGGCGCGATAGGCATCTATCTTGCGGTCATCCACAAGATATTGCGAAATGTCCTTTTCCACCTGCAACATCATGCGGGGACGCAGCAATTGCTCAAGACTGTCGGAATAGGCCTGCACCGCAGCACCCCGCAGGCCCTCGCGCCGCGACAGGCCCAGATCCTCGGTGATCGCCTGCGGGCGCGGATTGGCATAACCGGACGGCATCGCCCGCAAGGTGCCAAGGGCCGGCAACAGCGGGCGGATCGAGGGATCCTCGATCCGCTGCGACCCCAGAAAGGATGCCGCACGTTGCTGGTACACCTGCGTCTGCCCGGCAACCGCGCGCACCATGGTGGCGTTCTTCCAGAAACTGGACCCAAGCAGCGCGATCACGGCAACGCTCACCACCGTGATGACACCCTTGCCAACCGCGCGCCCGATGGCGCGGCGCAGGACCCGGCCCCGGTCATAACCAACCCAGTCGCGTTCGGCGAACACCACCTTCTTGAGCAGATCGTGCAGGAAATAGCTGCGCCCCTTGCCGGACAGAAACCCGGTGGCCGCGCCCCCTGCCCCGCCGCTCATTGCGCCCAGAACCTGATCAATCGGCGTCCCGTCCTGCGTGCCGGAGGTGAAATAAAAACCACGCAGAATGGCCCGGATCGCGTGCGGCTTTGCAAACACAGCGCTCAGGAACGTCGTCACATTCCGTTCCAGCAAAGCCATCTGTTCGGGAAAGTCGAAAATGGCGATGCGGGTGGCGGAATCGGTTTCTTCCATCAGGCGGTCGGTGACTTCATCCGACAGGCGGCTGACCAGTCGATCGAACTCCCGCGACACGGCGCGATGTGTCTCTTCGCGGCGGTTTCGGGTCTGAAATGTCGCGCCCCAGACCACCTTGCGGCGGCTCTCCTCAAAGGATCCGAAATACTCGCGAAAGCCTGCGATCATGTCCGCCTTGGTAAAGATCACATAGACCGGCACATGGGTCTTGAACGCCGCGTTCAACTCGGCCAGCCGGGCGCGCACCGTCTCTGCGTGACGGGTCAGCCCCTCGGGGCCTTCCGTCATAAGATCGGCACAGGAAAACGCGAGAATGACCCCGTTGATCGGCTGATCGGGGCGCGCGGATTTCAACTGCCCCAGAAACGATGACCAACTGTTGCGGTCGGCCGTCGCATCGCTGTCCTGCGTGGTGTAACGCCCCGCCGTGTCGATCATCACGGCCTCTTCGGCGAACCAGAAATCGCAGTTCTTGGTGCCCCCGAACCCGGTGATCGACGCGGCATGTTCGCCGGGAAATTCAAGCCCCGAATGCACCAGCGCCGTCGTCTTGCCCGCCCCCGGCGGCCCGATCAGGATGTACCACGGCAAATCATAAAGCGCGGCCGCACCGCCGGATTTCTTGAGCCTGACAAGTGCTGCGCGCATCCGCTCGGCCAGCAGCGGCCCGTCACCTGCCTGCGTGGCCAGCAGGCTGTCTTCCAGATCACGCGCCGCCTTGCGCCGCGCCCGCCAGCGCATCAGCGCGCTGAGCAGCAAAAGCGTCAGAATGCCGGCAATCAGCCCGGCCCGTACCGGCACCGTCGACAACCAGTCGATTCCCGAAATCGGAAAGCCGATCCAGATCGCGGCACATAGCGAAATCACCCCCAGCGTGGTGATCATGGCCGACAGCCAGGTAAAGAACCGTGTCAAAGCTGTTCCTCCCTGCGCAGAAGGATATCCACCCGCCGGTTTTTGGCGCGTGCCTCGGGTGTATTGGCCGGATCAAGCGGTTTTGACGGGCCGACCCCCACCACGGACATCCGCCCGGGATCGCTGAGATACGGCGCCAGGACATCGCGCACCGCCGCCGCCCGCGCCTCTGACAGCGCCTCGTTGGTCTTGTAGCGGCCGCGCCCGCTCAGCGGAATGTTGTCGCTGTGCCCTTCGATGATGATGCCCCCCGGTTCGTCCTCTAGCACCGAGGCGATCCGGGCCAGCAACGGGCTTTGCGTGTCGAGTGTCGGGGCCCCGGAGCCAAAGCTGAGTGCCGGGCCAAGCCGGATCGCGATGAAATCCCCCTCTTCCTGAACGGTGGTCAGCCCCTGGGCGATCACGTCGCTCAACTGGTTTTTGACCCGGTCCACCTGACCCGTGGGTGGGGCCTCGTAGATCACCAGCTGCCGGGTGAGATCGGGCAGTTGCACCCGCGCGATATCAACCGAAGGCACGGGACGGTGCAGGCTGATGAGGCTGTCCTGGGTGGTTTGGGCCTCTTTGGTCAGGATCCACGCGAACGAGGTGAACAGGGCAACCACCATCGCCGCCGCGACACCCGCCATGATCCACAGTGGCACCAGGGGGCGCACGCGGCGGCTCTTGAGCACCACCGGCAACCATCTTTTGGACAGGTCCGGGGCAGGGCGGGCGGCGGCGTTGCGCAGCCGCTCATATCCGGCTTTACGAAGGGTTGCGAGCGCGCGCGCACCGTCCGGCGCCTGACGATACTCGCCCTGAAATCCCAGCGACAAACAGGCCAGCATCAGTTCCAGCAGAGCCGTGCGTTTCGCCGGACGCGTCAGCACCTGCTCGTATCTGTCAAAAAAGCCGGCACTGGCGTCCGGGTCATCAAACAGTTCCCTGACGAGCGCGTTTTCTTCCCAGAATTTCGGGTCCGTGCCCGGCAAGGTGGCCGCGATATCATCGCAGGTCGCCGCAAGCGCATAGCGCCCTTCGTCGATGTCTTTGGTCTTGATCCGCGCGGTTTCGCATGCATCCGCAAACTTGGCGATTTCAACCCGCATGTGATCGCGCAAGGGGGCGCCATGCATCTCGACCAGACCTGTGCGCAGCCGTCCCAAAAGCCCCAGGATATCACTCGCCGCCGCAAGCATGGGGTTGGACCCCTTGCCCAAAGTTCGCCCGGATGTGCGCACGGCCGCGCGCAGGGAAACCTTGTTTTCCTTGTTTGGAACCGCCTCGTTCTTCTGCTTTTTCAGCTGCGATGGCAGCAGCGGCTTGGGGGCAGGGGGGGGCGGTTCGGGCAGCTTGGCACCGATGATCGTGGTTTCGTCCGAAGGTTCGGGTGCCCTGACCTGATGCAGCGGCGTCTGCACCGGTGTCGGGCGCGGGGCAGGGTGCGCCTCCGGCAGTTTCTGGCCAAAGATCGTGCGGTCGCCGTCGTCATCCTCCGGGGTGTCAGCGCCCGACATGGCGTACCCCGTTTCGAGGACGTGTAACGGCCCGTTCCTGAGCTCCAATCTCCACCATCGCGACCATTCCGCTCAGCCTTTGTGCAGCGGCTTTTGCTTGCCGGCCTTGCCCCACATTTTCACGGGAACGCAGCGGCTTAACTGCCGTTTCTGGCACTGTGCTGTTTTCGTTCCCTTGGGTCAAGTTTTGAACGGACATCATCGCCCCTGGCCAGAGTTGACAGCTGTCAACTTTTCCATCCGCCAATCGGAAGTTGACAGCTGTCAACTTTCCCCTCCCACAACAGTTGGACGCTGGATTAACGCCATGACCACACGGGCAACGGAATATTTACCGGATTGGGCCTGCTCTGTCAGCGTGCGCAGATATCCCCCCGGCGACCGGATGTCGTCGATGCGCTGCACGAGGCAACAGACCGTGATTCCTGCGACCTCGGGGCCCATGGCGGCCACCGCGTCCTGCCATGCAGAGGGGCTGATGCCGATCATGCCGCGCAGGAAAGCCCCCAATCGCGCGAGGTCGGCAAAACCGGACACCGGGCCTTGCGCATATGCCAGCGCCTCTGGCACTGCGCGCAGGACAAGACCAAACGGGATGGGAACCACGGGCCTGACCAGAGCGGCATCGTCAGGCTCAGGGTCAGGTGTGTCCACATCCGCCACCCTGCTTTTTTCCAAGCAAGGTTCAAGATCAGAAGAGTCTGTATTTGAATTCTGACACTGACGCTCATATTCATCGTCATTGCCGCTCATTTCTTCTGCATCAGAGATGTATGCGAGAGTCTGTTGCAACAGATCAGCCACCTGGATCGCAGCGCCCTCAAGCTCTGCCAGAGAGAGTTTGCGGCGCAGGGTGCGGGTCAGATCGAGCAAAGAGTCCAAGAGCGCCTCCCACGGCCCTGTGTGACCCTGTTCCAGCCCATAGAGTGCAAGTTTCTGCGCGTCCCGCTTTTGCAGGGACACGCGTTCACGCAAATTGCGCAGGCGATCCGCAGCGGCGCGGGCGGCGTCCGCGGCCCTTGCGATCTCGGGTGCGCGCACCAGCAGGGGGCGCAGATCAAAGCCAAAGGCGCGCACCACGGTGCCATCCATATCGCGGCGGGCATAGCGTTTGCCGTTGGGGCTGTCATGGCGCAGGATCAGACCCGCATCGACCAGACGGGCCAGATGGCGGCGCAAGGTGCTTTCGGCCATGCCGTGACACCGGTCCGTCAGCGCGCGGTTCGACGGAAACACGACCATACCGGCATTGCCGCCCAGGTTCTTTTCGGGATGAAAGCTGAGCAATGCTTCGAGCACGCCGATTTCGCGGTCGGTGATGCCAAAGGCGTCGCGTGCGGCACACAAGGTCCGCAACAATTCCCATTTGTCGATATGGGGCAGGGTGGGGGCCTCGGCGGCGCGTGCTGCCGCCTTCAACAGGCCAAGGGTTACCGGCCGCTGCCCGAAAGGCGTCGTTACAAGTCGTTCCATAAGCTGTTCACAAGGCAAAAAAGTGCCGTTCACCCGCCAGGTGTTGTTGACAGCCGACTCATGGAGCGCGTAGATTCGGAGGTGCTAGAACCAAATCGGAGCCTCTCGGGTCGTTATGATCTGGGGGGCTTTGTTTTTATCGGCGGTGCCTGAGTTGTGCCTCCTGTTGTTGGTTTACTGCTCGGGGTCATCATCGGAGCGGGATTGCACCCACGTCCGGTGAATGTCGGAAAGATTGTTCACAAGCCAGTCCTCGAAGCCGCCGCCGCCATCGCGGGGCAGGGTGAGAACAACCTTGTCATGGCCCATCATGGCGCGCGCGATGGCAGTGCCGGAATTGGTGCCCATGATCGTGCGCCGCGAGGCGCGGGGTTTTGCCGCGCCATCCGGCTCCGTATGTTCGAGCAGGGAGGCGGGCCGTTCATCGCCGGTTCCAAGCGCGATTTCAAAGCGGTCATTGCTGTCGCTGGTTGCGGTGCTTTTGGCGGCGATCATGTCCAGCATCGTGCCGGTATCGACGTCGCCCGTTTCCAGTTTGGACGCCAGTGCGCCCCACCGGTCCCGCCCGACCGAGGGGGCCGCGCCGATGGTGGTGATCAGATCCGCACCGATGCGGTCGACGATCTGCAACATGCGCGACACGACTGTCTTGTCGATGGCCAGCGCGTCGCATATCGCGGCGCGGTCATAGCCTGCGTCGCGCATCTGGGCGGCGAAATTGGCCTTTTCGATGAAGGACAGCCCACGCCGCGCGTTGTTTTCCTGCCCCTGCGCCATGACCAGCGCGGAATCGTCAAGATCGCGCAGCAGCGCCTTGACCGGCTGGCCAAGGTCGCGCAGCGCCAGCACCCGGCGCCGGCCATAGACGATCTGATACCGCGCCGGGTCCGTCGGGTGTGGCCGCACCAGCACCGGCACCTGCTGGCCGTAATCGCGGATCGAGGCGAGCAGCGCCGCGTCTTCGCCATCGTCGGTTTCAAGCCGGTCCTGCAACCCGCCTGCGTCGATCAGGAACGGGTCGATATCCAGCAGGGCGCGCGCCTTGAGCGCCTCGATCGACTGGGAAACAGCGCCGATTGCCCCTTTGTAGGGTCGCTTTTGACCTGGAGCGGTTTCGGCGGGTCTGGCCCCGTCGGCCATCAATCCTTCGAGCAGATTCTTACGTGCCATTGCGCCCCCATGCGGCTTGCACCAGCCCTTCGATTTCGGAATTGACCGCGTTGATGGATTCCATCGCGCGGTCATAGGTGGTGCGGGTGAATTGGCCCTTTTCGACCTCGTACAGGGTCTGTTTCGTGATCCCGGCGTCCGAGATCGCGGTGGATTTCAGCACCGTGTTGTTGAGCACGTGGGTTCCGAACAGCGAGCGCATGAAGGTCACCATCTGGTTTTGCGGCCCGTCGCCCGGTTCGTAGCGCGTGACCACGTAGCGCAGCCAGTCATAGGACATATCGCCCCCCGCATCCGCAACCACGCCCAGAAGGTTGGACGTCATCAGCAGGAACTGGCACATCGACATGACGTCAAGCATCTGCGGGTGCACCGTGACCAGAACGGCGGTGGCCGCCGACAGCGCCGACATGGTGAGAAAGCCCAGTTGCGGCGGACAGTCGATGATCACCACGTCATAGTCTTGTTCGACCTCCCCCAGCGCCGTGCCGACACGGGTAAAGAACATCGCCCCTTCGCGCGCGGCAAGGGCACGGGGGGTTTCGTGTTCGAACTCCATCAGGTCAAGATTGCCGGGGATCAGGTCGAGGTTGGTGAAATAGGTTTTGCGGATCAGGCTTTGGATCGGGACCGGGTCGTCATAGCGGATCGCGTCATAGATCGTGCCGCCATCCAGCAGGTCGAATTCGGGCTGGAAGCCGTGCAGGGCGGAAAAGGACGCCTGCGGGTCGAGGTCGATGGCCAGCACGCGGTAGCCATCCAGCGCCATTTTCTGGGCGAGGTGGGCGGCGGTCGTGGTCTTGCCCGACCCGCCCTTGAAGTTGATCACGGTGATGACCTGCAGACCGTCCTGACCGCGCCGCCCGGGCAGGTAGGTGCCGGGGCTTTTGGCGCCTTTTTCGAGCAGCGCGCGCAGGGTCTGGATGTCTTGCGGCGTGTAGTGGCGCCGCCCGCCCGCGCGTATCTCGGGCTCGGGGCCGCGGCCATCGAGGTGAAGTTTGCGCAGGTAGGCGTCCTTGACGCCCAGCAGGTCCGCGACCTCGCCGGACGTGAAGGTGCGCAAGGTGCGTTGGGCGTCGGGGGGAAACAGCTGTTCGCGGTGGGCCTGCAGGCGTTCGGAGAGGCGCGCGGCGTGCGCGCCCACCAGGGTGTCGATACGTGTGACATGCTTTTGCATGTGCTGTCCTGCCTGTTCCTGTCGCCACCGGGCGATGTCCCGACGGCCTGCCGATGGGTGGATTGTTCCACCCTTTTCATGTTGCGCAGGGTGCCCCGCGATGTCACCTTTTCAGAGTTAACACCGGCGTCCGGGAGGGTGCATCGCACCGACTGGACTGCGTGAGTTACGCTGAAAGGCGTTTTATTCTGTCGTGTCCGTAAATGGTTTACGGTTTTTTGCGATTCCCGCAAGAGTTTTCTAGATGTTGTGTTTTATTGGGCAAATGACGCAAGGGCGCCTCACGCTACGGCACCTTCCGCCGTCCGCCGCCGTCTGGATGTGCCCAAAGGTCACAGTTACCGTGATTTTTCGCGCTTCATCACGGTAAAAGATTTGCGGGGCGGGCCGCAACATGGTTGTTTGTGTTCAACTGAATTTGAAAGACATTTTAGGTGGGTATCCTGATGACCAACTCTCGCACCACATTCATCCAAGCGGGTATCCGCCAACGCAGCCTGCGCAAACATTGCCGGGTGGGTCGCGCGACCGAACTGGTTTTTGTACTGGCGACCGGGATGATGCTGAGTATCGGGGGCGGGGCGTCGGCGCAGGTTCTGGATTGGGATACTGACCCTGGGGCTGGGTCCGCGACAGTCAGTGGCGACTGGGACACAACCACGCCGAACTGGACACCGGATGGTGGCACCACCAACCAGGTCTTTACCGCGGTGAACAGTGCGGTCCTTGGCGGGACGGGCAGCTATACCGTCACGGTCGATGCCGGCGGTGTGACCACGAACAACATCTCGCTGACCGCCAACAACATCACAATTGCCGGCGGCCCCCTTACTGTGAACGGGCAACTCAGCAGCGGCGCGGGCGTCAATTCCTTCCTTTCGGCCAGCGTCACGGGCGGGCTTGTGACAAATGTCGCGGCCAGTTTGAACCTGTCGGGCACCGTGGCCGGTGAAGTCCAGACTCTTGGTGCAGGTCAGGTCGATATCGTGAACGTGGTCGGATCGCTCAACAGCGACGCCGGCATGGTCCGCATCAACGGCACTGCTGGCAACAACGGCACAGTCACGAACGCAACGACCATCGACACCAGCACGGTGCAGGTCCAGAGCGGCGCACTGAGCACTGCATCGACCGTGGCCGTGAACAGCGGCGGTACGCTGGATGCCGACGGGGGCACCATCGGGGCGGTGACGGTCAACGGGACGGGTATCGTTCTGCTCGACGGCGCGACACTGGCGAGCCTGACACAGGCGGCAGGCACGACCGGGTCGACCACAATGGGCAGCGGCACAATCACGGGTACGACCAACATCAACGCCGGGGCGTTTGCCTTCAACGGCGGCACGCTGGGCGATGTCGTGAATGCGGGCAGCTTTGACATCACGTCCAGCCAGACTGTCGGCGGCAGCTTTACCAACGCGGCAGGCGGCACGCTGAATGCCTCGACCGTGGCGGGCGGCACCAACGTGACACTGACGGCGACCGGTTTCACCAATGCGGGCGATATCGACACCAATGGCACCGACACCGTCACGATCAATTCGGTCAACGGCATGGGCGGGGATGGTGACATCACCCTGAACGCGGGCACGACATTCGACGGGGCCGCACCGGTTCTGGGTGGTGCCGTGATCCTGGACGGCAACATCGTGGCGAACATCAATCTGGACATCGCCGCCCCCATCACGCTGCTGGGCGATCTGACCAACAACCAGACAATGAACGTCACAGCCGCGGTTACGGCGGGCGGCAATGCCGTGAACAACACCGGCACGCTGAACATCAACACCGGCGGATCCGTGGCGGGTGCGGGGGACTCGACAAACACCGGCACGATGCTGATCAGCAACGGCACGTCGTTCGCGGCGACATCCCTGACGAATTCTGGCGGCGGAGGCCTGACCATCAACGGCACGTTGACGGGCAACTTTGCCAATTCCGGCACAGCGACGGCGACGCTGAACAACGACAACGGCGCAACGACCAACGGAACGATCTCGGGCACGACAGCCGTTTCCGGCGGCACCTTTACCGTGAACGGCACGCGTGACATGACTGCCGAGCTGGGTGGCACGGCGACTGTCAGCGGCACCGGCACACTGAACCTGAACAATGCCGATGTCGGCGCGCTGGTGAACAGCGGCACGACGGGCGGCGGGGTCGATCTGGCGCTGGTGAACACGGCGGCAACGTCGCTGAGCAACACCTCGGGTGAAACCACGCTGGATGCGACATCGACCGTGTCCACGACCGTCGGTGTCAGCGGTGGCACCGTGACCAATAGCGGCACTGTGACGGGTCCTGTCTCCACGTCCGGCACCGGGACGTATACGCAAAGCGCGGGCGCGGCGAATGGCGGCATCCAGAACGGGGGCGGCACCGTCAACCTTGATGGTGGCACGGCCGCTTCGCTGAACAACGCGACCGGTGCGGGCACAACGAACGTGACCGACGGGGTCGTTTCGGGAACGACAACCATCACCGCAGGCAATGTCATTGTCGACCAGAGCACGGTTGACGCCGCCCTGGAGCTGCAAACCGATGTGACTGTTGGCACCGACGGCACCCTGACCGTGACCGATGGTGACGTCGATGATGTGATCAATAACAGTGGCACGGTGGTTCTGACATCCGGGTCCGCGGTGCGTGTGGACAACAACACCAGCGGCGGCGATCGCGGCGATGTGGACGTCGGAGGCACCTTTACCATCGGCACGGGCGTCACCAACGCCGGCGATTTCGATGTCAATTCGGGCACAACCACTGTGACAACCGGCACCTTCGAAAACGAAGCGGGCGGCATCGTGACAATCGCAGCCGGTGCGGAACTGTCCGCCCCCATTATCACCAACTCGGGCACCCGGATTGATGTTGGCGCAGGGTCCACCTTGCGCGGGACGGGCAGCACCCTGAACAACAACAGCACAATAAACGTGGCGACCGGTGGCTCTGTCACCGATACCGGCAACATCAACAACAATGCCGGTGGTATCATCAACTTCAACGGCCCCGGTGGCACAGCGACCCTGAACGCGGGCGGCGCGGGCACGGGCATCATCAACAACGCCACCGCGACATCCGAGATCAACGTGATCTCGGGCAACGTCACTGTCGGCAATGACGATGTGGACACGGCCGGCACCATCAGTGTTGCGACCGGATCGACCATGTCCGGCCTCAACTCTCTGGACCAGACCGCTGGCACGATCACGGGCGGCGGCACGGTCGAGACCGGCACATTTACCCAGTCCGGTGGTGTGGGCACGTCTGAAATCGCGGCAACCACCACTGTGAATGCGAGCGGGGCCAAGACCCTCAACGGCGGTGCAATCAACGGCACGCTGGGTGGCAATGGCGACACGGGCGTCGATGGGGCCACAACGATCGGTGCGACGGGTCTGATTGACGGCACCGGCACGACAACCGTTGCCGATGGCATCACCCTGACCATGGGTGGCGGCACGGTGTCGACCACTCTGGTCAATAACGGCACTATCGCGGCGACGGCGGATTCGACCATTGATGGCGCGGGTATGACACTGACCGACGCGAATGGAAGCACGTTGCTGGCCGCGGCTGGCACGACGCTGACCATAAACTCGTCGAACGGCGTATCGACCGGTCCGGGAACACTGACAGTCGGGAACGGCGCAAACAGCGGCACGGTTGTCATTGGCCAGTCCGCCGGTGTGGTTGTCGCGTCAGCCAATACTTCGCTGTCCGTCAACAACGGCACGTTGCAGTTCGGTGACGGCATCACGGCCGGGGCACTCTACGCACAGGACACGCAAACCGTGAGCATTGCCGGTGGCGCAGTGATCGACATGGCCGGGATCAACACCACACTGGCCAACCTCAGCGGTGCGGGCACGATCACCAGCAGCGTGGCGGGGACCACGGTGCTAGAGATCAACGGTGTCAACGCGACGACCTTCAGCGGCGTGATTGAAAACGGTGCGGGCACCACGAACCTGCTCAAGGACGGTGCGGGCACGACGACTTTGACCGGGGCGAACACCTATACCGGTCAGACGACCGTTGGTGCCGGTGAGTTGGCTGTGACTGTCGCGGGCACGCTGGCCTCGACCGATCTGAACGTCGCCTCCGGCGGCATCCTGTCCACCGACGGCGGCGCACTGGCAGCGGCTGCCGATCTGACCGTGAACCCGGGGGGCACCTTTGAACTGGACGGCGGAGTCGAGAGCATTTCGACCCTGGGAGGCGCGGGCACCGCGACTCTGGCAGGGGGCACGACCCTGAACCTTGGCGGGCAGGGGTCGGATTCGACCATTGCCGGGCTGGTGGACGGGACCGGCACCCTGAACGTCGCGGGTGATACGTCGACAGTAACGGGCACGGTCACGGCCAATACAACGGTTTCTGGCGGCGCGCTGGTCAACAGTGGGTCGGTGGCAAGCCTCGTGAACTCGGGCGGCACCGTGACCCTGAACGGCGGCAGCAACACCGGCAGCCTGACGCAGAACGTCGGTGGGACATCCACCACGGTTCTGGGTGCGGCAACGGTGGCCGGTGCGACCGATATCGACGTGGGCACCCTGACTGTCGCGGGTGGCAACAACCTGACAGCCACAGGTGGCGTGGACGTTGCGGGCGGGGCCAGTCTGGACCTTGGCGGCACCGTAACGGGTAACGTGGTGAGCGCGGGTACGATAAACGCAGCCGGCGGCGCGAGCCAGGTCACCGGAAACCTGACCAGCACCAGCGAATTGAACCTGGGAAGTGCGTCCACCGATAATGTGACCGTCGGCGGCGCGACAACTCTTTCCGGAAATGTCACGACCAACGCCGACCTGACTGGCGGCGCAATTAGCGGTATTACCAACACCGGCGCGCTGAGTGGTAACTATATGCTGACGCTGGGCAGCTTTGCCGGGGCGGGCAGCCTCGACAACGTTGTGTTCGCCACCGCCTCTGACACGACTGGCAGCATTGTCAGCCTTGCAGGCTTTGCTCCTGTCACGGGCACGGGTCTGAACCTTTCCATTGAAAATACAGGTACCTCGCTGATATTCTCGGAAACCGTAAGTAACTCGGTGAACAGCGTTGCCGCAACGGTGGGCCTGACACAGACACTGGTCAATACGGTCGTGAACCGTCCGACCAGCCCGTTTGTGGCTGATCTGGCCGCAGGCGCCGAAGAAGACCCATGTGGCGCAGGCGCCTGGGCGCGCGCAACGGGCGGGACCGCAAACGCAGACGGAACATTCCGCGATGTTGAGGCAAACCTGTCCGGCCAATCGCCTGTCAGCCTGAACTATGCGGGTCTGCAGTTTGGCGGCGACTTTGCCTGCTTTGGCGGCAACTACAACGGCTGGGATATGGCCTTTGGTGCCATTGCCGGCTTCAACGACGCCAGCAGCTCCAGCAATGCCTTTGATTCGATGGGCGGCCTCGAAAACGTGCTTTCCAGCGACATCTTTCAGAAATACGCGGGGGTTTATGTAACGGCTGCGCGCGGTCGTTTGTTCGCCGATCTGCAGTTCCGCTATGAGGATACATCGTTTGACAGCTCGAACGCACAAATCGGCGCGGGCGGTCTTTCTCCGTTCACCACCGAGTACGACAACAAGGGGCAGACCCTGTCCGGCGCGGTCGGGTACTCGTGGCAGATCGCAGACAATCCGGGCCTGACCTTTGTATCGTCAGCGGGTTTCTCGATCTCCAAGAACGAAACCGATGACGTGACCCTGGGCGCGGATGGTGTGTTGACCTTTGACGACGGATTTAGCCGGGTCGGTTTCCTGAGTGCGTCGCTGGCCAACACGACCATCCTGCCCGATGAAGTCAGCCTGATCAGCTACTTCGGTACGGCAACCATCTATAACGACTTTGCAGATGACCGGACGGCGTTCTTTACTGCACCGGGCGGTACGCCGCGTGAACTGGCGCTTGAAAGCCTCGGCGCCTATGGCGAAGTCAGCCTTGGGGTGAACTACCTCAAGCTGCTCAGCCCCGGTCAGGCGGGCAATGCACGCCAGTTGAACGCATCGGTCCGTGTCGATGCACGCTTTAGCGGCGATATCGAAAGCTATGGCATCACCGGCCAGTTCCGCCTGCAGTTCTGATCAGGGCGGGACATTGTCGTGAATTGGCGGGGCGCCCTTGATCGGGTGCCCCGTTTCTTTTGACGCAAGCCGCGCGCCGGTCAGCCGGGCCACGCATGGACGGGAACCCCGGGCAACGGCCTGTGGGTTCGAATGGGTGTCAGTGACCACTGCGCCACAGATCCGAAAGCCACCCGGTGGACGTGCTTGCGGCATTCCAGCCCGCAACGACCGTCACTTCCGTTGATTATTGCAAAACACCGACGCCTGCTGGCATGGCCCCGCCATCAGGGCCGACACGGGGCGTCCTGAGCCGTTCAAAGGGCGTCAAGCGCCTGATTGTAGCGCCGCGCAAAAGCGTCAAGGAACGCGTCGAGCATTCCGTTTTCGCCCTGTGCGGCCCGCGCCGCCCAGCGTTTTTCGTATTCTTCCCACGACTTGCGAGCCCCGCTGCCAAGCCGACCGCCGCCGACATCCTTTTCGATCTCGGTCGGGGCCAGCCCTTCGAGCATGTCCGCAAGCGCGGGCTGGATGGCCGCCATCATCGCCGCCTGATGCTGGCGGATATCCGTCAATGCGTTGTCGAACCCGTCCGGCCCGGTCTGGTAGCCGTCGCGGGGTTGCACGAAAAGCGCCGTGAACGCCTCGTCCGGGTCGATCATAAATTTCATCGGGTTGTTGCCACTGGCGATCCGCATGGTGCGGTCGTCATTGGCCACGAACAGCTTGACCGCCGAGCGGTCGTGCAGCATCTGCATCATTTCCCGTGTGCCAAGGCGCGCGCATTTGCCCAGCATCACGCCGAGGTCATGCAGGTCAAAACCCAGCGCATCCGCATCCTCGATCCCGGCCCCTTCGAGGAACCCGTCAAGCAATGCGTTGCGGGCGGGTTCGGCAGGGGCGGGCGCCGGTGCGGGCGTCGGCGGCGGGGCGGCGGGTTCTGCAGCGGGTGCGGCGGGGCGCGGCGCGGCGGTTTCGACAAAGCGTTCGCCAAGGCCACGTGGTGTCACGTCCGTCCGCTCGACCACCGGTTGCTGGAGGACTTCGGCGCGTTCCGGCAGAACCAGAGGCGCGGCGGTGGGATCGGCTGGCGAGAACGGCCCGGTCCGTTCGGTACGTGGCGCGCTGTCCGCACCCGGTGCCGGGTCCGCCGGTTGCGCAGTGGGCGGGACGGGGGCCTCGTCCATCGGCGTGGGGGCTGGCCCGGACTGTGGCACCGGGGTGACCTGAAACGCGGGCGTTTCGTTTGGCCGGGCAGGGGTGGCCACAGGCTGTTCCGGCGATGACGGCGCGGGCGCGGCAGGCGGTGTCGAGATGGCGGGCCGTGGCGGGGCCGAGATTTGCGGCGCGCGTGCGGCTTCCCTGGTCCGGGGCGTTTCGGCCGGGGACGGCTCAGCGTCGCTCTGCCCCAGCAGATCGTCGTCAAAGTCATCCGGAATGGGCGTGGCAGGTGGTGTGCTGACGGGCGGCATCGAAATGCCGCCATTGGGTCGCTGCACCCCTGTTGCACCTGCGGCACCGGTCTGGAACCGGGAAAAATCGGGCGTTTGCGCGCCGCGCCCGGCGGACGTGGCCGCAGGCACGTTGCGCGGGGTGCCTGCCGCGGGTGGCTGTGCATTGCCCGCCCGTGGCGGGGCCTGAACCCCCTGTGCGCCCTTGATCTGGGAGAATGCCTGGTCTGGCGCGGCCTCGATGCCCACGGCCACGATGTAGCTGCCGATGCGGATGGTATCGCCGTGTTCCAGTCTGCGTTTGCCATCCACGCGGGTGGTTGTCCCGTTCATGAAAGTGCCGTTGGTGGACACATCCTCGAGCAGGTAGGCCCCGTCCTCGAACAGGATCCTGACGTGCCGTCCCGAGATGAAGCGGGTCGAGTCGGGCAGGGACCAGTCGTTTTCCATCTTGCGCCCGATGCTGAGTCCCTGTCCCACGACCGAGATGTCTTCGGGCATGTCGCCTGCCGCGTCGGACCGGTTCTCGATTCGCAATGTCAGCCTGTCCATAGGTCTCGTGTTTCCTTTTGGCGGGTGCGCAGCCGGAGCGGCGTCAGTTCAGGCGGAACAGCCCGGCGGCACGGTCCAGCACGAAATCAAGGCTTTCGCCGCGGTGTTCAGTGCGCATCTGCCCGACGGCCCGCATCACCCCCGAACTGATCGCACGCGGCGAGCGCCATGGCGGAACGGTCACAAGATCGTTCGGCGCAAGCGGCCCCCCGGACCAGCCCACGCCAAGCCCGAGGTACACCGCAGGCGAGCGGCGCGGCGCAAACAGCGCCAGTTCCAGTGTTTTCCAGCGATTTTCGGACGACGTATCATCCAGCCATTCCGAAATCAGGTTCATCAGTTTGGTGTCTTCGGGGGCCATGTCGGGGATCAGCGATTCAACACATTCCATCCCCCATTTGACCGAGGCCTTGGGATCCAGCGCAAAGGCGGTGAAGGTCACCGCCTGTTCCGGGGTACTGGTCGCCCGCAGCCGTTCAAGGAACCCGCGATAGCCTTCCTCGTCCTCGGGGGGCGTTTCGATAAACTTCTCGATCTCCGGCATTTCTGCATAGAGGTCGCTGACCCGGTCAAAGCGAATGGCGCGCGCGGGTGGCAGGGTTTGTTCAGAGTTCAGATCGTCCATCGCGGCCGTCATATGAAATATTCTATGATCACGTGATGACTGTGCGACGCGCGGCGGCGCAGGTCAATGTTTTGCACCCGCTTTTGCCCGTCAGTTTGCAAGGAATGTGGTCAATTGAGCGGTTCACGCAGCATTGTTACATAGGAACGCCTCAAACGCATTAAAAGGTATGAAATACCCCCATACGAATGCACGTCCTTTCGCTAGCCTTATCCAAATTCTGTGATAAGCTGTTTCATGCTCAGATACTTATGGGCCCTTTTTTGACAATGGCGCACGTAACGCCGGGGGGAATATGGACTTAGACGCGCTTCTTCAAAGTCATGGAGACGACGCACCGAGCGGCGAAGATCTGGAGTACGATCCGGTCTTTACAGAGCTGGAAATCGCGGCGACCCACGGCGAAGAACGTCAGATGGGCGACGAGATTCTGCCGCCCGAAGACCCCGACTACAAGGAAGTGGCCGCCAAGGCGTCGGAGATCATTGAGCGCAGTCACGATCTGCGCGCCGGTATTTTCCTGGCCGAGGCGCAATTGCGCCTCAAGGGCTTTCCCGGCTTTGCCGAGGCGATCCGCTATGTGACGCGCTGCATTGATGAATACTGGGCCACGTGCCATCCCCAGCTGGATGCGGATGACGACGATGATCCGACGATGCGGATCAACGCCATCCTGAGCCTTGTCGACGATGCCCGCATCCTGCGCGGTGTACGCCGCGCGCCCCTGACCCAGAGCCGGACCTTTGGCGCGATCTGCCTGCGCGAGATTGCCGTGGCGGATGGTGAATCGACGCCGACATCGGATATGGAAAACGTCCCCGATCAGGGCCAGGTTGCCGCCGCGTTTCAGGACACCGACAAAGAGGTGCTGCGCGAAATTTCCGAAGCGGTGGCACAGGCCCATAGCGATGTCACCGCCATCAGCGCCAAGTTCGATGTCGAGACACCCGGTCGCGGCCCGGATCTGGACCCGCTGATCAAGCTGTTGAAGAAGGCCAGCGGCAAGATTGCCGGCGCATTGGGTGAACCGGATACCGCGATCGAAGGCGAAGACGGCGACGCGGCTGAGTCCGGCGGCGGCGGGCCCGCACCGGGTGCCGGCAGTGGCGGTGGCGGGGCCATCAACACCCCGACGGACGTTCAGAATGCACTTGATCGCATAATAAGCTATTATGAACGGGCGGAGCCCTCGAGTCCGGTTCCACTTTTGCTGGTGCGTGCGAAAAAGCTTGTCGGCGCGGATTTCATGACCATCGTGCGCGACATGGCCTATGATAGCGTGGACCGGGTCAACATGATCGGCGGAATCAGCGACGACGACTAGGACCGATAGAAACGAATAAAATTTTGGGCCCGCGTGTTTAGGGCACAAGCAAAGCAAGAGAGTTTGCGAAGGAGAGACGGGACATGGCTAGTTCACAGAAATTCATTGCGCGCAACCGCGCGCCCCGGGTTCAGATCGAATATGATGTTGAACTGTACGGTGCAGAGAAGAAGGTGCAGCTGCCCTTCGTGATGGGCGTCATGTCCGACCTTGCGGGCAAATCGGAAGTGCCCCAGCCCGGTATCGCGGACCGCAAGTTCCTTGAGATCGACGTCGACAATTTCGACGAGCGCATGAAGTCGATGGCCCCGCGCGCGGCATTCACCGTGCCCAACACGCTGAGCGGCGAAGGCAACATGGCCGTCGACATGACATTCGAATCCATGGACGATTTCAGCCCCGCCGCCATCGCCCGCAAGGTCGAGCCGCTGGCCGAGTTGCTGGATGCCCGCACGCAGTTGAGCAACCTCATGACCTATATGGACGGGAAATCCGGTGCCGAGGATCTGATTTCGAAGATTACCCAGGACCCCGCCCTGCTGAAAACCCTTGCCGCGCAGCCAGCCCCCAAGGCTGACGCCGAAGATCAGGAGTAAGATATGGCCGAAACAGAAACAGAAGCAGCCGGTGGTGAAGAGGCAACGGCGTTTGGCTCCTCCGATTTCGAAAACCTGCTGAAAAAGGAATTTCGCCCGAAATCCGATCAGGCCAAGACGGCCGTGGAACAGGCGGTCAAGACGCTGGCCGCACAGGCGCTGGCCAACACCGCGCTGGTGTCGGACGACGCATTGCGCACCATCGAAAGCATCGTCGCCCAGATCGACCAGAAGCTGACCGAACAGGTCAACGAAATCCTGCACCACCCCGATTTCCAGCAGTTGGAAAGCGCGTGGCGCGGTCTGCATTACCTCGTCAACAACACCGAGACCGACGAGATGCTGAAAATCCGGGTCATGAACATTTCCAAGAAGGACATGCACAAGACCCTGCGCAAATACAAAGGCACCGCCTGGGACCAGTCCCCGATCTTCAAGAAGATCTACGAAGAGGAATTCGGTCAGTTCGGTGGCGAGCCTTATGGATCGCTGGTCGCGGACTACCACTTCGATCACTCTCCGCCGGATGTGGAACTGCTGGGCGAGATGTCCAAGATTGCCGCTGCGGCCCACGCGCCCCTGATCACCGGTGCCAACCCCACCCTGTTCCAGATGGACAGCTGGTCGGAACTGGCCAACCCGCGTGATCTGACCAAGATTTTCCAGACCCCGGAATATGCCTCGTGGCGTTCGCTGCGCGAAAGCGAGGATTCCAAATATGTCGGTCTGGCAATGCCCCGCTTTCTTGGCCGCTTGCCTTACGGGTCCAAGACCGACCCGGTCGAGCAGTTCGCCTTTGAAGAGGACACCGACGGGACCGATCACGCCAAATACGGCTGGGTCAACGCCGCCTATGGTATGGCCGTGAACATCAACCGGTCGTTCAAGGAATACGGCTGGTGCTCGCGGATCCGCGGGATTGAATCCGGTGGTGCGGTCGAAGGTCTGCCTTCGCACACGTTCCCGACGGATGACGGTGGGATCGACCAGAAGTGCCCGACCGAAATCGCGATTTCGGATCGTCGTGAGGCAGAACTGGCCAACAACGGCATGATGCCTCTGATCCACCGCAAGAATTCGGACGTTGCCGCATTCATCGGGGCGCAGTCACTGCACAAGCCCGCTGAATACGACGATCCGGATGCGACGGCCAACGCCAACCTTGCAGCCCGTTTGCCGTACCTGTTCGCCACCTGCCGCTTTGCGCACTATCTAAAGTGCATGGTGCGCGACAAAGTTGGCTCGTTCAAATCGCGCGGCGCCATGGAAACCTGGCTGCAGGAATGGATCAACCAATATGTTGATTTCAATTCGGAGACGTCTCCGGAAGAGGTTAAGGCGCGTCAGCCCCTTGCCGCAGCCGAGGTCGTCGTCGAGGAGGTCGAAGGGAACCCAGGGTATTACAGTTCAAAGTTTTTCCTACGGCCACATTACCAGTTGGAGGGCCTCAGCGTCTCGTTGCGCCTGACCTCCAAACTCCCCAGTGAGAAGGGGTGACCCTCTCGCATTTCTAACCGACCCGATCCCTAACACTATGAAAGGAACAAATCATGTTTGACGCATTCTGCTATTTCCTCGCTCCTCCGACCGAAACCACGGGTGAAACCCAGGACGTCGATATGAAGGAAAAGAAAGCCTTCGAAATCCTGAGCTTTGAAATTGGCGCTGAAAACAACATCAACATCGGCTCTGTGACCTCTGGTGGTGGTGCCGGCAAGGCGACGTTCAAGGAACTGAACGTGACCAAGAAAACCGACACGGCATCGGCTGCCCTGTTCATGGCGCTGTGCAAGGGTGATCACTATGACGACATGATCATCGAACTGCGCCGCTCGGGTGGTGTGTCCGACACGGGCAAGTCCGGCAAGACATTCCTCAAGTGGGAATTCAAGCTGGTCATGATCCAGGATATCACCTGGTCCGGTTCGGACGGTGACGACATCTGCGAAGAGACTGTTGTGATGCAGTACGGCGCGATGAAAGTGACCTACACGCCGCAGGACAAGCAAGGCAAGGACATGGCCGTCAAGACGGGCGAATGGAGCCGGGTCAAGAACCAGGCGAACCTCGCTGTATAAGTATCGCGCCTGCGATACCGCAAGACTTTGGCAGGCCCCGATGCGGGCCTGCCTTTTCAGGAAAGACCATTGAGGAGAAGCCACGTGAGTGCCGAGGATCTGTTGAAATCTGGTGATCTTGATGGCGCTCTGGCCGCGTTGCAGGATGACATCCGCGCCGATGCCGCCAACCCGGCCCTGCGCATCTTCCTGTTCCAGTTGCTGTGTGTGCGCGGCGACTGGAAACGTGCCATCGCACAGTTGAAATTATCCGCCGAGATGGATGGCGCCGCCACCCACATGGCCCAGACCTATCGCGAGGGCATCATTTGCGAGGTCTACCGCGAAAAGGTGTTCTCGGGCGAGAAAGACCCGCTGATCTTTGGCGAACCCGCCGAATGGATCGCCCTGATGGTCGAGGCCCTGAAATCCAACGTCGCCGGCAATCCCGAACAGGCCGCCGAGACACGCGCCCGCGCCTTCGAGGCGGCCCCGTCCGTGTCAGGCCGCATCAATGGCGAGGCTTTTGAATGGGTCGCTGATGCGGACATGCGCCTTGGCCCGTTGCTCGAAATCATCGTGAATGGCCGCTATTTCTGGATGCCCTTCACCGCCATCGCCAAGGCCAAGTTCGAAGATCCCCTTGATCTGCGCGATGCGGTGTGGACCCCGGCCGAGATCAAGCTGGCCAACGGCGGTGACATCGTCGCCCTGATCCCGACCCGTTATGCAGGCACTGTCGCAAACGGGTCCGACGCCGAAAAGCTGGCCCGCGAGACCCAGTGGCGCGACCTGGGCGCGGATACCTATGCCGGGATCGGTCAGCGCCTGCTGACCACCGATCTGGGCGATACCGCCCTGATGGACCTGCGCCTGCTGGAAATGGATGTGGAGGTGCCCGAGGATGCGCAAGCCGCGCCCGAACAGGCCCACGAGGACGAGGGCTGATCCATGTCGGACCGCATGATCGCCGAACGTCTGCAGCCGTCCCTTCTGGATCGTCTGACCGATAACGACCCGTTCGAGGTCAAGGAACGCCGCGAAAGCCGGGTGATCGACCTGCGCCAGTTGCGCGACATCCTGCAACGCGACCTCAGCTGGCTGCTCAACACCTCCAACAACGCCAGCATCATCGACGAAGAGGTGTACCCCAGTGTTGCCAAGTCGGTGCTGAACTATGGCATCACCGATATCGCAGGCGACTATTCCACGATCGAGCGTGCCCAGTTGATGCGCAAATCCATCGTTGCCGCCGTGCAAGCCTATGAACCCCGCATCCACCCCGGATCGCTGACTGTCAAACTGCGCGCCGACGAGGTCAACCGCCAGTCTGTCGTGTCCTTTGATATCCGCGCCGACATGTGGGCCCAACCGCTGCCGATCGAGCTGTATTTGCGCAGCCAGGTCGACGTCACCACCGGAGAGCTTGAGCTGGAAAGGATCGGCTGACCCCGCCATGGATACCCGACTGCTGAAACATTACGAGGGCGAACTGGCATTCATGCGCGACATGGGCGCCGAATTTGCCGAAGCCTTTCCCAAGATCGCCTCGCGTCTGGGCATGGACGGAGTCGAGGTTGTCGACCCTTATGTCGAGCGTTTGCTGGAGGGCGTCGCCTTTCTGTCCGCCCGTGTCCAGCTTGAGCTTGAGCTGCAATATCCCGCCCTGACCTCGCACCTGCTGGAAATCATCTATCCCCATTACCTGTGCCCGCAACCCTCGATGATGGTTGCCGCCTTTGAGCCCGACATGCAGAACGCCGCCCTCGAAGACGGCTATGTGATCGAGCGCGGATCGGAGCTGCGCTCTGTGCTGGGCGAGGATGACACCACGCCTTGCGTGTTCCGCACCTCCAAGGACGTGCGCATGTGGCCCATCACCATCACCGAGGCCGAATATATCGACGGGCGCGGCGAATTGGTTGCCGCAGGTGTGGCGCGTGAGACAGAGGCCCGCGCGGGCATACGCCTGCGTTTGTGCCGTCATGGCGATCAGCCCATTTCCGAGTTGAGCCTCGACAATCTGCTTTTGTTCCTGAACGCAAGCGAAGGCAAGAACTGGGAACTGCACGAGTTGCTCAGCACGCAGGTGACCGGCATTCTGGGGCGGTCAACCGACCGGCGTGCAGATTGGGTGGCTGAATTGCCGGGTGGCGGTGTGATCCCGCGCGGCTATGCACCCGAAGAGGCGTTGTTGCCGACACCGCAGCGCAGCTTTGACGGGTATCGGTTGTTGCAGGAATATTTCGCAATGCCCGAACGCTATCACTTTATCGAGTTGACCGGCCTGGCCATGGCGCTGGACAAGGCCAAGGGCGCGGATGTCGACATCTATATTCTGCTGCGCAACGGCGATCCCGATATTGCATCCGGCGTGACGCCTGCCGCCTTTACGCTGAACGCAACGCCGGCCGTGAACCTGTTTCACAAGCGTTGTGACCGGGTGCATATCAGCCCGTCGGTCACGGAGCATCACGTGGTGGCGGATCGCACGGCACCGCTGGATTACGAGATTTTCGCGCTCGACAGCGTGGTCGGCATTTCCGGCGAGGGTGCGGATGACATCCAGTTTCGCCCGTTTTACTCCGCTGACGATCTGACCGCCGCCGGAGAGACACACCCGACCTATTACACCCAGACCCGCAAGATGCGGCAGCGCGCCGAAAAGGAGCGTCTGAAAGGGGTGCGCACCTCGTATCTGGGATCGGAAACCTATGTGACGCTGGTGGATGGCCAGCAGGCCCCCTTTGGCACGCAGCTTGATCAGCTTGCGGTGCAGGCTTTGGTCACCAACCGCGATCTGCCGCTGCTGTTGCCCACCGGGGCCAGGGACGTGTTCCATCTGCCCGGCGGCGGGCCGGTGGCCCACATCACCACCCCGGTCAGCCCGACCCGGCCCCGCCCGTCACTGGGGCAGGGGGATACGGCATGGCGACTGATTTCGCACCTGTCCCTCAACTACCTGTCGATTGCCGACAGTGATGCCAGCGACAGTGCCGCGACCTTGCGCGAGTTGATCGGCATTTACGTGCCGTCCGGCAACAAGGTTCTGGAAAAGCAACTTGAGGGCCTGTCGGCTGTGTCGACCCGCCCCATCGTGCGGCGCATGGCGGACGAGGTTCTGTCGACGGCGGTGCGCGGTCTTGAGGTGTCGATCACCTTTGACGAGAGCTTTTTCGAGGGCACCAGTGCCTATGCCATGGGGGCCGTGCTTGAGCGATTTTTCCATAAATATGTGTCGTTGAACAGTTTTACCGAAACGGTGCTTGTCACCCAACAGCGTGGGGAGATTACCCGATGGCGACCGGAAACCGGTCTGGGACGGATCGTCTGACGCATCTCGAGCGGCTTGCGGAGGCTCCTGAAAAATTCCACTTCTTTCACGCCTTTCGGGTGCTGGAAGCGGCGTTTCCCGAGACGCCCCGCATCGGCGAGTCGCGCCGCCCGCGCGACGACAAGGTGCGTTTCGGCCAGGTGCCTGACCTGCGCTTTCCCCCCTCGGCCATTGCTGAATTCACCCCGCCAAAGGGCAAGAAGCCGGGGCGGATGATCAACCGCTTTTTCGGGCTGTTTGGCCCCAATGGTCCGTTGCCGCTGCACCTGACGGAATTTGCCTCGCAGCGTATTCGCCATCACCGCGATCCCACGCTGGTCGCCTTTGCCGATATGCTGACCCACCGCATGACCACTCTGTTTTACCGCGCGTGGCGATCGGGCGAACCCGCCCCCAGCTTTGATCGGGGCGAGCGGGATGATTTCGAGCGCAAGGTGGCCGCCATCGGCGGCTTTCACGCCGACAAGATGCGCACCAAGGACGCGATGCCGGATCTGGCCAAGCGTCACTTTGCGGGCCTGCTGTCGCAAGGCACCAAGAACGCCGAGGGGCTGCAATCCATCCTGCAGGCTTTTTTCGGGACCAAGGTCGAGGTGGAGCAGTTTGTCGGGTGCTGGCTTGATCTGGAACCCGATGACCGCTGGCAGATGGGCGCGCCTGCGCAACTGGGCCGCACCGCATCGGTGGGCGAACGGGTCTGGACCCGGTCTGCCAAATTCCGCCTGCGCATCGGTCCGCTGAGTTATGATGAATACCAGCGTCTGCTGCCCGGCACCGGCTCGCTGGAACGTCTGCGCGCCATCGTGCGCAACTATGCCGGCGATGCGCTGGACTGGGATGTTAATCTGGTGCTGAAAGCCGGCGATGTACCGCAGCCCAAACTGGGCGAAACCGTGCGGCTGGGTCAGACCAGCTGGGTTGGGAACACGACAAGAAAAAAGGACGCGGACGACTTGTATCTGGAGCCGAACGCCCAGACCGCGCCGATGATGGAAGGGACAACTTAAATGACGGAAATCAGCCGCGTAGCGCTGTTCGGCAAGCTGAACACACTGGGGTACAAAGCCATCGAGGGGGCCACCGTGTTCTGCAAGATGCGGGGCAATCCTTATGTCGAGATCGTGCACTGGATGCACCAGATCCTGAACAATCAGAACAGCGACATCCATCAGATCATTGATCACTACAAGCTCGACACCGGCAAGATCGCCGAAGAGATCACCGCCGCCCTTGACGCTTTGCCGCGCGGTGCAAGTTCGGTCAGTGACCTGTCTTCGCATCTTGAGGACGCGATGGAACGCGCCTGGGTCTGGGGTTCGCTGCTGTATTCTTCCAATCAGGTGCGCACGGGCCACATCATTCTGGGTATGCTTGAGACCCCGAGCCTCAAGAACATCCTGACGTCGATTTCCCCGACCCTTGCCAGCATCAAGCCCGACGATCTGGCCGATGATTTCCACAAGATCACCGATGGCTCTCCCGAGGACGCGATGCGCCCGCAGGATGGTTCCGTCACCGGTGGGGGCGCGGAACCGGGCGAGGCGTCAGGTGCGCTCAAACCCGGGCAGGAGGGCGGCGAGGCGCTGGCGCAGTTCTGTACCGACCTCACCGAACAGGCCCGCAACGGCGAGATCGACCCGATCGTGGGCCGTGACGAGGAAATCCGCCAGATTGTCGACGTGCTGATGCGCCGCCGTCAGAACAACCCGATCCTGACCGGCGAGGCCGGTGTCGGCAAAACCGCCGTCGTCGAAGGCTTTGCCCTGCGCATTGCGCGCGGTGACGTGCCGCCCGCCTTGCGCGATGTCCGCCTTTTGATGCTGGATGTGGGTCTGTTGCAGGCCGGTGCGTCGATGAAGGGCGAGTTCGAGAACCGCCTGCGCTCGGTCATTGACGAGGTCCAGGGATCGACCACGCCCATCGTGATGTTTGTCGATGAAACCCACACGCTGGTCGGGGCAGGGGGCGCTGCCGGGACGGGCGATGCCGCCAACCTGCTGAAACCTGCGCTGGCCCGCGGCACCTTGCGCACCATCGGTGCGACCACCTGGGCCGAGTACAAGAAACATATCGAAAAAGACCCCGCCCTGACCCGCCGGTTCCAGGTGGTGCAGGTCGAGGAACCCGACATTCCCAAGGCCATCCTGATGATGCGCGGCATCGCCGGCATGCTGGAAAAGCACCACAAGGTGCAGGTGCTGGATGAAGGCATCGAGGCGGCTGTGACCCTGTCGGCGCGCTATATCCCGGCGCGCCAGTTGCCCGACAAATCGGTCAGCCTGCTGGATACCGCCTGCGCCCGCGTCGCCGTCAGCCAGCACGCCGTGCCCGCGCAGGTCGATGACAGCCAGCGCCGGATCGAGGCGCTGACAACTGAACTGGACATCATCGGGCGCGACGAAACGGCCGGTTATGACGTGGGCGAACGCCGTGCCTCCATCGAGGCGGCGAAAGCCGAAGAAGAACAGCGTCTTGTCGGTCTCAAGGCCAATTGGGACGCGGAAAAAGCACTGGTGAGCGAGATCATCGAATTGCGCGCCAAGCTGCGCAGCGCCGGACAGCCCGTGGACGAGACGCACACGCGCGAAGGCATTGCCGCAGACGAGGCCGCCGAGACCGAAGTGCCCGCTGACGCGGCCATGTCAGAGGCCGACCGCGATGCCATCATGGCCGAACTGAAGCAAAAGAACGCCGCCCTGATCGAACAACAGGGCGACAACCCCCTGATCCTGCCCATCGTTGATCATCAGGCCGTCGCGAGCGTTGTGGGCGACTGGACCGGCATTCCTGTGGGGCGCATGGTCAAGGACGAGATCGAGGTTGTTCTGAACCTTGAGGAACATCTGGCCAAGCGCGTCATCGGTCAGGACCACGCGATGAAGATGATCGCCAAGCGCATCCAGACCAGCCGCGCCGGGCTCGACAACCCGTCCAAACCCATTGGTGTGTTCATGCTGGCCGGGACATCCGGCGTCGGCAAGACCGAAACCGCGCTGGCGCTGGCCGAGGTGCTGTATGGCGGCGAGCAGAACGTCATCACCATCAACATGTCCGAGTATCAGGAGGCCCATACCGTGTCGTCGCTGAAAGGTGCCCCTCCGGGATATGTCGGATATGGCGAGGGTGGCGTGCTGACAGAGGCCGTGCGGCGCAAGCCATACTCCGTTGTTTTGCTTGATGAAGTCGAAAAAGCGCATCCCGATGTGCATGAAATCTTCTTTCAGGTGTTTGATAAGGGAGTGATGGAAGACGGCGAGGGCCGCGTGATCGACTTCAAGAACACGCTGATCCTGCTGACGTCGAATGCGGGAACCGATTTGATTATGGACATGTGCGCAGACCCCGAACTGATGCCGGACCCCGAGGCGATGGCCAAAGCCCTGCGCGAGCCGCTGCTCAAGGTGTTCCCGCCTGCGCTGCTGGGCCGGTTGGTGGCAATCCCGTACTATCCGCTCAGCCCCGACATGATCGGGCAGATCACCGTGCTGCAACTCAACCGCATCAAAAAGCGGGTCGAGGCGGCCCATGGTGTACCGTTCGAATATTCGGATGCGGTGGTGACCGAGATTGTGGACCGCTGTCAGGAACTGGAAAGCGGCGGGCGCATGATCGACGCCATTGTCACCAACACGATGCTGCCCGACATCTCGGCCGAGTTTCTGCGCCGGATGATGGAAGGCGGGGCCATCGACAAGGTGGCCATCGACGTCAAGGACAAGGAATTTACCTACGGGTTCGAGTAAGGTGATGTGCGGCGAGTTTTGAATGAGGAAAGACCATGGCCAGACATAAGGTGAAAAACCTCAGGCCCTTGCCGATCGGGGATTGGCTTGCCCGTCTGACCGGGATGGAACCGCAGGTGACTGGCGATGCCTGTGTCAAGAGATCCGGCCGGGTCTGGCCGTCTGGTGATGAACTGAACACTTTTGAGAGAGGGTTTTGAGATGGCTGCCGACGGAAACAAGAAATTCACTGCAACACTGGAAGTCCCGTGGCGCGACGAGATGCGCAAGGAAGTGCGCGCCTGGGTGCAGAGCGAAAAGGACATCCTCAAGCTGTTTCCCAAAAAGTTCATGACCTATTCCCAGAAAGTGGAACTGAACCCCGACAAGTGGAACGAAACCAAGCTGAAAAAGGCGCTGCCCCCGCTGGTGCGCCCCGAAATGAAGCAACTGGCCAACCGCATTTCGGATGCCATGAAGCTGGCCGAAAAGTCGAAATCCCCAAAAGAGCACAACAAGGTGATTGTGGCGGTCAAACAGGCCATCAAGGACACCGAGACTGAAATCAAGGACAAGTGTCTGACCGCGCTGGAAGAGCTGGAATCCGGTGTTGCCGACGCCAAGGCCGGTCTGGCCCTCGGCAAAAAGGCGATGGCAGAGGTCAACAGGCTGGATGCCTCCAAGGTGTTCAGCGAACCGCTGGACATCGCGATGGCCACCGCCAGATCAATCCACAAGGCCGAAGACGGCGGCAAGGACGTCAAGGCCGCCATAGACAACGCCAAAAAGGAAATCGACGGCGCCATCAAGTCGCTGAACGAAACCGGCAAGGCCGCACAGAACGTCGCCAAATACCTCACCACCAATGGCAAGAAGATGGCCGACAACCCCAAGGGCGAGGTGGCCGCCTTTGGCAGGAAGGTCACGGACAAGAAAGTGCTGAACCCGCTTCAGGTGCTCGACAAGAATATCGACAAGCTGGAAACACTGCTTACCCCTTATGCCAAGGCTCTCAAGGGTGGAACCATCAGTGGCCACACGGCCAAGATGGCGGAAAGCCAGTTCAGCAAGATGATGGGGATGCAAAAGTCGGCAGATACCGCCGTGGCCGTCATGAAGGCCCTGCAGGCAGAATTCAAGAAAGTCCAAAAGGACCTCAAGTAGGTCCGCGAACCGACCGGATGGAGACACAATGACCCAAGGATCAGGCAATACCGAAGAGTTGGCGGCAGCGCCGCATGATGGGTCTGTGCGCGCAAGGCTGCGCGCTTTTCTTGAACAAGACCGCGTTGTGAATGCGATCATGGCGGTGATCATCTTTAACGCCATCACCCTTGGCATCAGCACGTCGGACTGGGCGCAGGACAACTTTGGCGGTCTGCTGCGCGTGATCGACAAGACGGTGCTGACCATCTTTGTGATCGAGTTGCTGCTGAAACTCTATGCCTATGGCCTGAGCTTTTTCCGTAACTCGTGGAACATCTTCGATCTGGGCGTGGTGTCTGTGGGCCTGCTGCCTGCGACTGCCGGTCTGTCGGCCTTGCGCGGATTGCGCGTCATCCGTGCCTTGCGCCTGCTGTCCGTCATTCCGCAGATGCGCGCGGTTGTGCAGGCCCTGCTTGATGCGTTGCCGGGTATGGGCGCTGTGATCGTCATGATCTCGATCGTGTTTTATGTCTTTGGCGTCATGGCCACGATCATGTACGGCAACAGTTTTGATGAATGGTTCGGCACGCTTGGCCGCTCGCTTTATTCCCTGTTCCAGATCATGACGCTTGAATCGTGGTCGATGGGAATCGTGCGCCCGGTGATGGAGGAGTTTCCCAACGCATGGGCGTTCTTTGTCCCCTTCATCGTGATCACCGCGTTTTCGGTTCTGAACCTGTTCATCGGTTTGCTGGTCAACACCATGCAGTCGGCGGTGGAGGAAGAGACCGAGGCCGAGTTTGAAAATCTGCGCGCCCTGGTGCGCGAAGAAACCGATCAGGTCGATGCCCATGTGCTTGAACTGACCGAGATGGTCAAAGAGTTGCGCGAAGAGTTGCGAAAAGTCCGGGACGGTGGCGCATGAGCTCTCAGAAGTTCATAGCCCGCAACCGCGCCCCGCGCGTCCAGATCGAATATGATGTGGAGCTGTATGGAGCGGAGAAGAAGGTGCAACTGCCCTTCGTGATGGGTGTGATGTCTGACCTTGCGGGCAAGTCCGAGGTGCCCCAGCCGTCGATTGCCGACCGCAAGTTCCTTGAGATCGACGTCGACAATTTCGACGAGCGCATGAAGTCGATGGCCCCGCGCGCCGCCTTTACCGTGCCCAACACGCTGACCGGCGAGGGCAATCTGGCGGTCGATCTGACCTTTTCCCGGATGTCGGATTTCAGCCCCGCCGCGATCGCCGCGAATGTCGACAGCCTCAAGCCGCTGCTTGAGGCCCGCACGCAACTGTCCAACCTGATGACCTATATGGACGGCAAGGCCGGGGCCGAGGCGCTGATCGAAGAGATCCTTGGCAAGCCCGAACTGCTGCAATCCCTGACCGCGGGCATCGGTGCTGCAACCGCCACGGACGATGCGCTGGACTCCTTGCGCGCCATCACACCCGAGGACGCCCCTGAAACGGACAAAGCCGCTGATGTTCTTGCTGGCATCGAACGCGTCGAGCAGGCCCCCGAGAAAGACGTCAGCGCCGATGTGCTCGCCGGGATTGAGCAGGTCGAGGAGACACCGCAAGAGGACACGCCTGCGGACATTCTCGCCAGTATCGAGCACGTCGAATTCGCCCCGGAAAAGGACACCACCGCAGATGTCCTTGCGGGCATAGAGCAGGTTGAAGACGCCCCGGAAGAAGACACAACGTCAGACGTTCTTGCTGGCATCGAACAGGTCGAGGACGCGCCGCAGGAGGACACTGCCGCTGACGTTCTCGCCAGTATCGAGCTCGCCAGTATCGAGCACGTCGAAGACGCCCCGGAAGAGGACACCACCGCGAATGTTCTGGCCAGCATCGAACAGGTGGAGCAGGCCCCCGAAGAGGATAGGACAGCCGACGTTCTGGCGGGCATGGAGCAGATCGAGGATACACCGGAAGAGGACACTGCTGCGGACGTTCTCGCGGGCATTGAGCAGGTAGAAGAGGCTTCGGAGGAAGACACTGCGGCAAACGTCCTCGCCGGTATCGAACAGGTTGAAGACGCCCCGGAAGAAGACACGACGTCGGACGTCCTTGCTGGCATCGAAGAGGTGGCCGAGGCTGTCGGAGAGGATGACTCTGACGACATCCTCGCGGGGCTGGAAGAGCCGGAGGCTGCAGAGGTCGAGGACACTGCGCTCGACGATGTGCTGAGCGGCATCGAAGCGACACCCGAAACCGGGGACGATGGCGACGGGGTCGCGGATGTGCTGGCCGGGTTGGAAGCGACACCGCCTGCGCCGGAAGACGCCGAAGACCTTGATGACATCCTGTCGGGCCTTGATGTGCCGGAAGAGGCCGGGGAAGACGGCGACGATGTTGGCGATGTGCTGGCTGGCCTGGACACACCCGCGCAAGAGCCAGAGGAGACGGACGACCTTGATGACATCCTGTCGGGCCTTGATGCGCCCGACGATGCCCCGCCAGCAGAAGACACGGCTGAGGATGTGCTGGCCGGGTTGGAAACGCCCCAGCCTGAGACGGCTGCCGAGGACGATTTGGATGATATCCTGTCGGAGCTTGACGCGCCGGTAGAGGCTGCGGAGCCTCAGGACACGGCGGACGATATTCTGGCGGAACTGGATGCACCCGCGCCCAAGGCCGAAGATACGGACGATCTTGATGACATTCTGGCGGACCTCGACGCCCCGGAGCCGGCGGCGGACGCGCAGGACGGATTGGACGATATTCTGGGCGCGCTTGAGACAGACGAGAATGAAAGTTCCGGTGCGGACGGTGACGATCTGGACGACGTCCTTGCCGGGCTGGACACGGATGACGCGGAAACGGACACGTCTGATGACGATATGGACACGCTTCTGGCCGGTCTCGAAACAGATGACGATGGCGACGAACCTGACGGGGATGTTGATGACATCCTGGCTGGCCTTGAAAGTGACGATGCGGAAACGGACGCGGCGGATGATGACCTGAACGCGCTGCTTGCCGGGTTGGACGCCCCCGAAGACAGTGACGCGGATGGCGACGATCCAGACGGCAGTCTTGCGGGTCTCGACGCAGATGACGCGGAAACGGACGCGGCGGACGATGACCTCGACGCGCTGCTTGCCGGGTTGGATTCAGACGACGCGCAAGATGACACCAGCGATGGGGACGACGATCTGGATGCGCTGTTGGCGGGGCTGGACGATGACAGCACCGATGAGAGCGCAGGCGATGATGATCTGGATGCGCTCTTGTCCGATTTGGACGGTGACGAGGACAGCGCCGAAGCCACCGAACCCGCCGCTGACGCCGCCACCGAAGACACAGCGCCGGTGCAATCGCCCTTTGGCACCATCAGCCTGCCACGTCCCGGCCGCGCGGATCTGAATCGCACCAAGTTCCGCATGGCCGTCTTTGGTGACTTTACGGGCCGGGCCGCGCGCGGTCTGATGGAAACGGGCGATGCGCTGGCCAGTCGCCCGCCGATCCCGCTGGATGTCGACACCATTGACGAAATCATCGAAGGCTTTGGCACCACGCTGGTCCTGCCCATCGGCGAGGGTGGTACGGGGGTCGAGATCAAGCTGGGCGAGATGGACGATCTGCACCCGGACGAGCTTTATGACAATGTGGAGCTGTTCGACGCCATTTCAGGCGTGCGCCAGCAGCTTGGGGTCGGGTCGATGGCCGACCGCGCGGTCGAGCAGTTGAAGTCGTGGTCCGAAACCTACGCGACCCCGATCAGGCTGCCCAAGAAATCCGCCGGGTCGTCGATGCCCACGAACCTCAAGCTGAGCGACTTTCAGGCGCTGATTGGCGACACGCGCGGCACGCTGACCGAACTCGGCCCCGCCGATCAACTGATCGCGCAGATCATTGGCCCCCACGTGGTCAAGGCCCCCGATGCCGGTGCCGCGGCGATGCAGGCGGCGGTGGACGAGGCGCTGAGTTCAGCGATGAACCTGATCCTGCACCACCCCGAATTCCAGGCGATTGAATCGCAGTGGCGCTCGCTTGATCTGCTGGCGCGGCGGATCGAAACGGATGTGAAACTGGAAATCGTTCTTTATGATGTGTCAGCCGAAGAACTGGCCGCCGATCTGGCCGCGCAAGAGGATCTGTCGCAAAGCGGCTTGTTCAAACTGGTCACCGACGTGCTGGACCCCGAGGAAGGGGCAGGCGGGTTTTCAGCCCTGTTCGGCCTTTACACGTTCGAGGAAACACCGCCCCACGCCGAATTGCTGGCCCGGATCGGGCAGGTGGGTCTGCATGTGGACGCGCCGTTCTTTTCGGCCATGGCCCCCAATTATCTCGACACCGACCCCGAAGATCGCCACCCGCTGGTGGCCAGGTCCTGGGACACGCTGCGCAAGATACCCGAGGCGGCCTATGTCGCCCTTGCCGCGCCCCGGTTCCTGCTGCGCCAGCCTTATGGGGCGAAATCAGACCCGGTCTATGCGTTCCAGTATGAGGAATTCTCGCCCAAAGAGGGCCTCAGGGGCATGTTGTGGGCCAATCCCGTTGTGCTGATCGCGATCCTGCTGGCCGCGACCTACAAGAAGGACGGCAAGGCCATGGATCTCGGGTCGATGATGACGCTGGATGATCTGCCGTTCACGTATGTCAATGACCGCTACGGCGATCAGGTCGCGCTACCGTGTACAGAACGCAACCTGACAAGTGACCCCGCGCAGGCTACACTGACACGTGGATATATGCCCGTCTTGTGGATGAAAGGGCGCAATGCCATCCGCCTCGGCTCGTTCCGCTCGCTGGGCGGCGACACGATTGCAGGCCCATGGCAGGATGCGGTGCCCGCCCCGCGCATGGCACCCAAATCGCCTGATCTGGACGTGGAGATTGACGCGACTGTCGGCGACGCCGAAGACGCGGCGGACGACGATACTTCGCTTGACGATCTGCTCGCCGGGCTTGAGGATGATACGTCGACAGATGACGGTGACGATGACACATCACTGGAAGATCTGCTGGCGGGCTTTGACGACGACGACGACGACGCATCAGACGACGACGATGATATGGATCCGGAGCTTGCCGCCTTGTTGGAGGGCCTTTGAATGAACGCACTGAATGGAACACCAGGCGATGGCCCCAATGACGGGGAAGAACCCCCAATCATTTTGTTGGGAATCGAACGGCGCAGTTATTACGTGTATAAGGGTGACGAGTATCTGAACCAGCTTTTGCTGGCGGACGGGGAATTTCCCAAACCCGTTCTCTGCGTGAACTTTGACACTGTTTTCGACGCCAAGCGCGTCATTGGCGAACATTTTTCACTGGCGGCCTATTGGGTTATCCACCCTGAAATCGTGAATCGGCTGCGCGACGACAAATATTTGATTGAAGCGGACGAATAGGGCCCACGTTAGGGCCAAGGAGTATTGAAATGGCAGATGGTGAACTTGAGCTTGAAGGCCGCAAGGTCTGGATGGAAGGCACGTATTCTTCCACGCCGGTCAACCTGAAGAACGCGCGCATCATCGAAGGGTTGAGCACCCTGACAGAGACCACGATCGAGTTTCTGTCCTCGAACGAGGCGCTGGACCTGCAGGACATCCTCGGATCGACCATTCATCTGGGCCAAAAGGACGAAGACGACGAGGACCGGTTTTTCACCGGAACCTGCGTGTCGGTCGATTACGTGGGTCTGTATCAGGGCATGTCCCATTTCGTGGCCGAGGTGCGCCCGTGGCTGTGGTTCCTGACCCGCACCCTGGAGAACCGGATTTTCCAGGAAAAGGATGTGCTTGAGATCATTCAGAAGGTGATGGAGCCGTATGGCTTCTGGTCGGATGTGAACAAGGACACGACTGGCACCTACAAAAAGCGCGATTATTGCGTGCAGTACAACGAAAGCGACTTTGAATTCATTTCCCGCCTCATGGAGGAAGAAGGCATTTATTACTTCTTCATTCAGGACGGCAAAAAGCTCAAGATGGTTCTGGCCGACAGCATCAGCGCCCACAAACCGGCCCCCAAGGCGGCACGGATCGACTTTGCCTTCAAGGAAGGCGGCGAGTATCGGCGCGACAATGATCACATTTTTGACTGGAGTGAGACCACGGGTGTGACCAGCGGCAAGGTCACCATGGAAGACTATGATTTTGACAAGCCCAGGACGGAGCTGAAGAAAGTTAAAACCATGCCCAAGGGAAATCACAACAAGAAGAATTTCGAACACTACAAGTATCCGGGCCACAACCGGACCGCAGGGGTGGACGATGCCTTTGTCAAAGTGCGCATGGAAGCCGAGGCTGTGCGCCACAAGCTGTCGCGCGGCGCAGGCAACGTGCGCACATTGGGGGCGGGTCAGACCTTCAAGCTGGTCGATCATCCGCGCAGTTCCAACAATATCGACTTTCTCGTGACCCGCGCCGTGCATCATCTGCAGATCGAAACGGACTACGAAGATGCAGAGACCAAGAAACCGCTGTTTGACAGCACATTGCCCGTGGACGAGGACAACACCGACACCTACCGCATCGTGTTCGACGTGATCCCCAAAACCGAACAGTACCGCGCGCCGCAAGTCACGGAATGGCCCCGTTCTATGGGTTTGCAGACCGCCGTCGTGACCGGCCCGTCGGGCGAGGAAATCTATACCGACAAATACGGCCGCATCAAGGTACAGTTCCACTGGGACCGTTTGGGCGAGAACGACGAAAACACCACCTGCTGGGTGCGCTGTGTCATGCCGTGGACAGGCAAGAACTGGGGGATGATCCATATCCCCCGCATCGACCAGGAGGTCGTGATCCAGTTCGAGGAAGGCGACCCGGATCGTCCGATCTGCACGGGCATGCTTTATAATGCGGACACGATGCCGCCCTATGCGCTGGACGCCAACAAGACCCAGACCGGGATCAAGACCCGGTCGAGCAAGGAGGGGTCGGCCAGCAACTACAACGAATTGGTGTTCGAGGACAAAAAGGATGAGGAATTCATCCGCATGCACTCGGAAAAGGACTATTTCCAGACCATCGAGAACAATGCCGAGATCACCATAGGCGTCGACAAGATGGACCCCGGCGACCTGACGCAGACGATATATCACACCAAGACCGAAAATATCCAGACGGGTGACCACCTGTTCACGGTCGAGACAGGCAACCAGGTGATCCATGTCGAAACGGACCACACGGAAACCGTGGGCGGGTCGTCCGAAGTGACGATCACGGGCGACTACACCCAGACGATCGAACAGGGCAGCGTGACCCGCGCCGTGTCGGCGGGCGATGAATCGCACACGCTGTCGATGGGCAACTACTCGCTGGACACGTCCACCGGCTCGATAGCGATCACAGCGGCGATGGAAATCTCGCTGACCGTCGGTGGAAATTCGATTGTCATCGACCAGTCCGGGATTACCATTTCCGGCATGATGGTGACCGTTTCGGGTGACGCGACGGTTGACGTTGAATCCCCATCGACAACCGTTAAGGGGGACGTGATGTTGACCCTTAACGGCGGCACAACGATGATCAACTGAGGTACAGCATGTCCAAACGGTTTGAAGGCCTCAAAAAGATCCCCGACCAGCCCGCAGCGCGCCTGCTGGCGGCGGCCAATGCCAAGCTCAAGGTCAAACTGGACACGCCTGCGAGCGCCTCGGTCCAGACAGTTCTTGAAGCTCTGGACGAGGCCGATGCCCCGGTCGATATCCTGCGCCTGCTGTCTGTTTCCCTGCCGCCGCGCGAATGCGTGTGGTGGGCCTGTATCGCCGCGCGTGACGTTCTGGGCCCGGACGGCAAAAGCCTGTGCCTGTCCGCCGCCGAGGCATGGGTGTTCGAACCCAGTGTCGAAAACCGCGAACGCCTGCGCCTTGTTCTTGAAAATGAATCCGCCGGCGACGATACCGCCCCGTGCGCCACCGCGGCCTATTACGGCCCCGGAAACCTTGGCGAAGGGGATATGGCCGAGATCGCCGCCCCGGTCGGGGTTGTGTCGGCTTGCTGCTTTGGTATGAACCTCAAAATTCTCAAGGTCGGGCCTCCGCCCGCGCGCTGCTTTGAGGTTGCGATTGACCGGGCGCTCGACATTGCACGCGGTGGCAATGGCAAGGTAAAGTTGATTGAAGAGACAGTAGAGACAACCAAGGAAGGAACCGCCTGATGCCCGGCCCCCCTCAAGCACGCCTTGCGGATACGCATATGGGACCCTGCACACTGGGGGCACCGTTGCCGATCCTGCCGCCATGTTGCCCAACCGTACTGGTGTGCAAGATGCCCGCCGCGCGGGTGACCGACATTTGTGCCGGTGTCACCGCGGTCGGAGCGCCCGCCCCGCATCCAATCGCCAAGGGGTCAGCCACCGTGCTGATCGGCAAATTGCCCGCCGCACGGATCGGTGATTTGTGCAGCCTTGGCGGGGCCATAAACCTTGGCGCACCCACAGTTCTGACGGGCGGCTGATACAAGAATGGCAATTACACTGCGCTTCCAGTCTACCGGCAGCATCCCGGGCAATGGCGATCCCATCGTGATGAACGGCCCAAGCCTGACGCTTGGCCGTGGCAACGAGAACGATGTCGTGCTGCCTGATCCCAACCGCGAATTGTCCAAACGCCACTGCGCGATCGAAGATCACAATGGCAACGTGATCGTGGTCGACTTTTCGACCAACGGCACCTTTCTGAACTATGGCAAGCTGGCGCTTGGCGCGACGCCGACGCCGCTGAATGACGGCGATATCCTGTCCGTCGGTCCCTATGAAATCCTGGTCAGCATCGCATCCGAGGACACAGGCGACTTTCTGGCCGATCCGCTGGCCGACGCGCCCGTCTCGCATGGCTCGGCCCAGAACGCCCCCAGCAACGCCGATCTGCTGGACGCCCCCGGCGATGGCGGTGATTTCCTTGACGACCTGCTGGTCGGTCGCGGTGCGCCCAAGGGCCCCGGCGCGATGGAGCGTGATGACGTGGGCGAGGATGGCCTGCTGCCGCCGCTTGGCGAGGATGATGGCATTCTGCCCCCCGCGCCTGATCCGTACGAAGGGCAGGGCGCCAGCGTCGGCAGCCACAACGCCGCCGGACAAGACCATTTTCACGCGCCCCGGCAGGCCGCAGCATCCCCATCGGCAATTCCGGACGACTGGGACGAGGATTTTCTGTCGCCGACCCCGCGTGGGGCCACGGCCATTCCGAACGACCCGTTTGCGTCGCCAATGCAGCAGGCCCCGGTCCCGCCACCAACAGCCGCCCCTGCCGGGCGCGCCCATGTGGCCCCGTCGCCGATGCCCACGTCGCCCCACCCGGCGCCGCCACCACAGCAGGCCGCACCGCCAGCGGCGGCGATGGGCGGGCCGGACGCCGCCTCGCGCACCTTTTTGTCGCAACTGGGGGCCGATAGCCTCGGAGTCACCGATCAGGACCTGCCCGCAACGATGGGCCGTCTGGGTTCGGTGCTGCGCATCGCCATCGAGGGCTTGCGCGAAATCCTGATGACGCGCGAGTCGATCAAGTCCGAATTCCGCATCGAAAAGACCATGCTGCAACTGGGCGGCAACAACCCGTTGAAGTTCTCGATCAGTCCCGAACAGGCCATCGAGGCCATGGTTCTTCCGACCCCGCGCGGCTATCTCGAAGCGACCGAAGCTGCGCAGCAGGCCCTGAAAGACATCAAGGCCCACGAGGTTGCCATGCTCACGGGGATGGAGGCCGCCCTCAAGGGTATCCTCAAAAAGCTCGACCCGGCAGTGCTCGAAGAGAAGATCAGCGCGGACAAGAGCCTGAGTGGAATGCTGAAAAGCCGCAAAGCCCGTTATTGGGAAATCTACGAAAGCATGTATACAGAAATCTCTGATCAGGCCGAGAATGATTTCCAGGAGCTGTTTGCCAAGGAATTCGCCCGCGCCTACCAAGAGCAGTTGGACAAGTTGAAATGAACGACGTCATTGACAAGAGAGACGCCTGATGGCCTGGGACAGCAAAGTGCTGTGGACCGAGGGGCTGTTTCTGCAACCCCACCATTTTCAGCAGGCCGACCGTTACACCGAAAGTCTGGTGGCCGGGCTGGCCAAACGGCTTTCGCCCTATGCCTGGGGTGTCAACAAGCTTGAGATCGACGAAGAGGTTCTGAAGTTCGGCCAGTTCGCCATCACGTCCTGTTCCGGCCTGACGCCGGACGGCACCGTGTTCCGTGTGCCCGCAGCCGAAGATCACCCGCCCGCTCTGGATGTGCCCGAGGGTATCAAGGACTGCGTCGTCTACCTGACCGTGCCGCAACGCCGTCAGGGTGCTTTGGAGGTCGACATGACGGGTGCCGAGCTGTCCGCCGCGCGCCTGCGCCCCGGCGAGTTGGAAGTGACCGACGTGACCTCGTCCGGGAAAAAGGCCGTGACCATGGGCGTGGGCAAGCTGCGCCTGCAATTTGCGCTGGCCGTGGACGATCTGGCGGATCGGCTTTGCATTCCCATCGCCAAGATCATCGAGGTAAAGCCCGACAGCGAGGTGGTGCTGGACAAGGGTTTCATCCCGTCCTGCCTGGACGTTCAGGCGGCAGCGGCGCTCAACGCCTTTGCCCGCGAGCTTGATGGCCTTCTGAACCATCGCAAGACCGCCCTGTCGGGGCGACTGTCCGAAGGCGGCGGCACCAAGGGTGTGGCCGAGATTTCGGATTTCCTGCTGTTGATGTGCGTGAACAGGATGCAGCCGATCATCGAGCACATGACCAGGATCGAAAATGTGCACCCCGAGGATCTGTACCGCACCTGCATCGGTCTTGCCGGCGAACTTGCAACCTTCATGGCCAATGACAAGGCCGCGCCGGAATTTCCGCCCTATGCCCATGACAACCTGACCGAGACGTTCAAACCCGTGATCCGCACCCTGCGCCAGTACCTGAGTTCGGTGCTGGAACAGACGGCGATTTCGATTCCGCTGGATCCTCGCAAATACGGCATCAGCGTCGGTATCATCGCCGATCGCAAGTTGTTGACGACCGCCGGTTTCGTGCTGGCCGTGCAGGCCGACATACCGGCCGAAAACGTGCGCCGTCATTTCCAGAACCAGGCCAAGATCGGACCCGTCGAGGAAATCAGGCAACTGGTCAACTCGGCCCTGCCCGGCATTCCGCTGCGCCCGCTGCCGGTGGCGCCGCGTCAGATCCCATATCATGCCGGCGTCGTCTATTTCGAACTGGACGGCGACAGCACCCACTGGGGCAAAATGTCGACATCGGGCGGTGTCGCAGTTCATGTGTCGGGTGAATTTCCCGGCCTCAAGATGGAATTGTGGGCCATCAGACAGGGCTAAGCGCCACAGACGGGGAAGAGTGACATGTCCGATAACGACCCATTTGCAGAACCCGATGACGCCGACCGTACGGTCATCCGGCCCAATCCCGGCGGGCGCCGCGACATGGCACCCAAACCTGCGGCGACGCCCGGTCCGGATGTGCAACCTGCACCCGCGCAACCAGCCGCAGCTCAGGGCGGCGGCCAGCCGATGGGCATCCCCGCCTCGCAAGCACGGGAAGCCAGCCTGACCGAACCCTCGGTCGAACAGGGTATGACCGGCATGAACCGGATCAATGCCGCGGCCGCCACGCTGTTTTCGCTGGTCAGCCGCATCCGCAACCGCGCCCAGCACATGGACCCGGAAAAGCTGCGCCGGTCGGTCGTGGCAGAGGTGCGTGAATTCGAAAACCGCGCGCTGAAGGCCGGGGTAGATGCGCAGGACGTCAAGATCGCGCGCTACGCCATTTGCGCGACACTGGATGACGTGGTGCTGAACACCCCGTGGGGCGGCCAGTCAATCTGGGCGCAACAATCCATGGTCGGCACGTTTCACAAGGAAACCGTGGGCGGCGACCGCTTTTTCGACCTGCTGGCGCGGCTGGAAAAGGAACCGGGCAACAACATCGACCTGCTCGAATTTCTGTACATGTGCCTGTCGCTGGGGTTCGAGGGCCGTTTGCGTGTCGAACAGCACGGCACAGACAAACACCTGCAAATCCGCGCCGGGTTGGCCCGCATCATCCGAGGCCAACGCGGTGTGGTGGAAAAAGACCTGTCGCCGCACTGGAAAGGCGAGGACAAGCCGCACAGGGTGCTGTCGATCTGGAAGCCGCTCTGGATCACATCGGCAACTGTCGCGCTGGTGATGCTCACGGTGTTTCTGTCGCTCAGTTGGGTGCTGAACCGGTCGACTGACCGCGTGCTGGGGCAACTGTCGGTTCTGGATTCCGGCAACGTCGCGGAATTGTTCCGCCGCGCGCCGCCGCCGCCACCGCCGCCGCCACCGCCAGAGGCGCAGTTGAACCGGGTCAAAGGTTTTCTTGAACCGGAAATGGCCGCGGGCATTGTCGAAGCCTTTCAGGATCAGCAGACCATCACCGTGCGCCTGACCGGGTCGGGCATGTTTGGTTCCGGATCGGATGTGCTGGCCGAAGAGTTCCACTCGCCGCTGGAAAAGGTCGCCAACGCCCTGGATGACACGGCCGGGCCCATCATCATTGTTGGCCATTCCGACAACATTCCGATCCGCTCCTCCCGGTTTCCGTCGAACCAGGCCTTGTCGCTGGCGCGTGCGGAATCCGTCATGCGCAAGCTGGCTGACCGGATCAACGATCCTGATCGTTTGTCTGCCGAAGGTGTCGCCGACAAGGATCCCATCGCGGACAATGGAACGCGCGAAGGCCGCGCCAAGAACCGGCGCATCGAAATCGTTCTCGTCCGGGAGGATGCCACATGATTCTTCGCAGAATTTTCCGCTTTGGCGCGGGGATCAACATCACCCTGTTTGTGGCCATCGCCTTCGGCCTTCTGGTTTGGTTTGGCGGGCCGTTCCTTGTGTTGGGCGAAAGCGCGCCATTTGCCAGCGTCCTATCGCGGCTGATCACCCTTGCCGTCATTGTGCTGCTGGCGCTGACCACCATCCTGTTGATCATCCTGCGCCGCGCCAAACGCGAAAAGCAGATGGAAGAGGATATCGTTGAATCCGTCGATGACGATGCGGATGACGAAAACGAACTGGTAAAAGCCGAGCTGGGCGAGCTGAAAGGCAAAATGCGCGAAGCCCTGACAGCGCTGCGCAAGTCCAAGATGGGCCGAAAGTCGCTTTATGAGTTGCCGTGGTACGTGATCATCGGCCCACCCGGCGCAGGTAAAACGACTGCGCTTGTCAATTCGGGGCTGAATTTTCCGCTCGCGAAAACCACCGGGTCGGCAAGCATCGGCGGAGTCGGCGGCACGCGCAACTGTGATTGGTGGTTCACCAATGATGCCGTTCTGATTGACACCGCCGGGCGCTATACGACGCAGGACAGCGGCGAAAGCGAGGACAACGCCGGTTGGCTCGGTTTCCTCAAAATGCTGAAAAAGCACCGCAAGCGGCAGCCTATCAACGGCGCGATCGTGGCGGTTTCGCTATCGGATCTGTCCTTGCAGGACGAGGCCAGCCAAAAAAGCCACGCCGCCGCGATCCGCCGCCGCCTGCACGAATTGCGCGAGAAACTGGGCGTGCGGTTCCCGGTCTATATCATGTTCACCAAGTCCGACCTGATCGCGGGCTTTACCGAATTCTTTGACAATCTGGGCAAGGAAGAGCGCGAACAGGTCTGGGGCTTTACCCTGCCGCTGCCAAAGAAAACCAAGGCCGAAATGTCGCCTGTCGCTGCCTTTGACGAGGAATTCAGCGGCCTTCTGGCGCAATTGAATTCGCAATCGCTTGAACGGATGCAACAGGAAACCGACCACCAGCGCCGCGCGCTGATTTCGAGCTTTCCGGCACAGGTTGCCTCGGTGCGCGCCACGGCCCGCGGTTTTCTGGACGAAGTGTTTCAGGACAACCGCTTTGAAAAGCGTCACCTGTTGCGTGGCGTCTATTTCGCCTCCGGCACACAGGAAGGCACGCCCATTGACCGTCTGATGATGGGCATGGCGCGGACCTTCGGCATTGGCCGTCAGGCCATCGGGACAGGGCGTGGCACGGGCCGCTCGTTCTTCCTTACCCGGCTGTTTCAGGGCGTGATCTTTCCCGAGGCCGGGCTGGTCAGCGCCGATGACAAGGTCGAACGCCGCTATCGCTGGACCAAACGTGTCGCCATCGCTGCGGCCGTTATCGGCGGGATTGGCATGACCGCTGTCTGGGCCCGCAGCTATATCGGCAATTCCGCCTTGCTGA
>Ga0316204_10001250_pt1 | contig 73082 bp, 50 predicted proteins | sample 6monrhotite_MG_2_FD_205661 | JGI IMG/M metagenome (GOLD analysis project Ga0316204, IMG submission 205661) | Microbial mat bacterial communities from mineral coupon in-situ incubated in ocean water Damariscotta River, Maine, United States -... | ecosystem: Environmental > Aquatic > Marine >...
CCTGGTTAATGCCCGACCATAAAACTTCCTGGTCCTTTTTCTCTCTCAGTGGAGGACTCATCACCCATTTGGCACCATCTTCTTGCTCATACTTGGAAGCATCGAGCAGCAGGTACTGTGAACAGGTTTCTACAAATACTTTTTGATTTCTCTGCGTAGCCTGCCGTACAGCGTTCAATGCTCCTTCGCAGGTCATGTGCACGATATAGCCCGGGCAACCGGTATAATGCAGCATATCGGCAAAACGGGCCGAAGCTTCAGCTTCCGTCACCTCTGGTTGAGACAGGTAATGATACAGTGGCTTGGTATTGCCTTCTGCCAGGTTTTTAGCGATCAAAGTGTCGATCATGTCGCCATTGGTGGCATGAACAGTTACTAGACCTCCGTGCTTCTTAACCACCTTCATTAATTGCACCATTTGACCATCATCGATCATCAGAGCGCCCTTATAGGCCATGAAGGTTTTAAAAGAGGTAATTCCCTCCTCCTCTATCATTTGCACCACTTCTTTGGCCACATCATCGTTAAAATCGGTGACGGCCATGTGATAAGAGAAATCTCCAACGGCTTTGTGAAGTGACTTTTCCTGCCAGGTTTTTAGCGCATTGTGCAAGGTATCGCCCTGGGTTTGAAGTATGAATTCGATTACCGTAGTGGTGCCCCCATGTAAAGCGGCACGAGTACCTGTCTCATAATCGTCAGAAGAATAAGTACCCATAAAAGGCATCTCCAAATGGACATGCGGGTCTATTCCTCCCGGTAATACCAATTTACCAGAGGCATCAATCACCCTGTCAGCCGACATTGATAAATTCTTGCCAATAGCGGTTATCTTATCATCTTCAATGAATACATCAGCATGATAATCATCGACTGCGGTAACTACTCTTCCATTTTTAATCAGGACCGACATGGTTGTAAATGTTTAGCCTATTCTTAATATATGGGTTTTATTCTAATTTTTTGGACCTGCAAAGGCAGACTCTAAGGCTGAAAGACCCGCTATCTGTTGCCTTTACGGGAACATTAAGCCTCTTCGGTTTTCCCTTTCATCAGGTAATAGTAGATGAGCAGGGATACCAGAAAGCCTGTAAACCAGGAGAGGTTATACAGGAATGCCAAAGCTGGCACCCAGTAACCAACCAGGGCACTGAGCACACCAACAATCAGCGCAATAATGGCCGCTTTATTATAGCCAGTACCACCGAAAGCATAAAGTCCGTCTTTCTTAAACAAATCATTCAGATTCAACGACTTATGCCTCACCAAAAAGTAATCACTGAGCAATACACCCAATACAGGACCGAGCAATCCGCTCACAAAAATGAGAATGCCGCTTATTTCATCGAGCAGCCACCAGGGGCAAATCAGAATGCCGATTATGCCTGTAATGGTACCACCTGCCCTGAAGCTGATGCGTTTTGGCATCAGGTTGGAAAAAGCGTTGGCCGGGGCGATTACGTTAGCGGCAATATTGGTACTGAGTGTAGCAATGATCATAAAAAGCTGAGAGATCACAACCACGACTGGATTATCAAATTTGGCCAGGAAAGTAACCGGATCCCAGGGTGCATCTTCGGTAATGAGGATGTCCTGAAAATTGATAACGGCCGCAAAAGTGACGAAGATGCCTACAAACGAATAGAGGATCATGGTGCCTGGCAGGCCCAGGAATTGGCCTCTCACCTGTTTCTTCTGGCTGGATGCATAACGGGTAATATCCGCAATACTTATGGACATAGTGGCCCAAAAACCTACCATGGCGGTAAGCCAAAGCAAATAACCCCATAGCGTTGCGCCAAAACCACCTCCCGCATTCGTGAGCACCGGAGTAACCTGACTTGAAAGTACCTCACCTTCTGCAGTTGCTGCTTTGAACTGGACAGTCAGGTTTACATTTCCCGCTTCTACTGCTTCCCTATCGGACTGATCGAGGTATTGATCTAAGGAAATGTCTTCACCTGCTGAAACCGGAAGCCATTCGGTAATTGTGGCTCCTTCTTTCCTCAATTGGTATTGTTTGGCTCTGATTTGCCCTTCTCCGTCTTCCAATGGATCGAGCGTCAGGTATAGTTCATTGCTCTGATCAAACGATAGTGCTGCGGTTACTTTTTGGAATTCTGTACCGTGCCTTATCACCTTACCAAAGCCACCAGCTTCCTTTGCTCCCCAGGCAATGAGCAATACGCCAATGAGTATTAAAATAGGCGCAGCGAACTTCTCAAGCCATTTAATGCTCTCAGTGCCCTTTCGAATAAAGTAGATGTTCAACACCCAGAAAGCGGCAAAACCAATAAACTTCCCAGCATCGAGGCCCAAAGATCCTTCCGAACCGGTAAGTACATTCCAGATGGCATAAAAAGCCAGGCCGCCTATCCAGGTCTGGACGCCAAACCAACCACAGGCCACAATGGCCCTTACAATGGAAGGAATATGGATGCCTTTGTACCCGAAAGCGGCACGGCCTACCACTGGAAATGGAATACCATACTTGACACCGGCATGCCCATTGAGAATCATGGGTATTGTGATGATGACATTGGCCAAACCAATAATAATGAGGGCAGTGAGCCAGCTCAGGCCCGATTTGATCATGTATGAAGCAAGAATGTAGGTAGGAATACAAACGGCCATGCCAACCCAAACTGCAGCCAGGTCTGATGTGCCCCAGGTTCGTTTATTCGGGGGCACCGGAGCCAGGTCTTCACTGTAAAGCGAAGACTGCGATACATCCTCGGTGAGTTCTACTATTTCTTTACTCATAAGAATTAAGGATTAAAAAATGGCTATCAATTGCACTCTTGATCTGCAATGGCAATAGCCTGGGATATGATTTCCAGCCCATCATCTACCTGTTCTTTGGTAATGGTGAGCGGTGGACATATAAAAATGAAGTTCCACCTTACAAAGGTGAACATGCCCAGTTCCCTTATTTTTGCAGCCATTTTAAGCGTAGTGCCCATCTCATGCGGCTTGGCATTCCATGGCGTGATTGGCTCCCTAGTTTCGCGATTCTTCACCAATTCGATACAACCCAATAGCCCGGTATTGCGGAAATCGCCAATGGAAGGATGCTTCTCCTTCATCTCCTCAACCTTCTCTTCGATATAAGCTCCCATTTTCAGGGCATTTTCAAACAGATTATCAGTTTCGTAGATGTTCATTACGGCAAGTGCAGAAGCACAGGAAACAGCGTGTGCCGAATAGGTAAGCCCCAAAGGCAATGGTTTATCATTATAATGATTGGCGATTTCATCGGTCACCATCATGCCTCCCAATGGCAAGTAGCCTGAAGTAAGTCCCTTGGCCATGCAAATGATGTCTGGCACCACATCATGGTTCTCTATGGCAAACCACTTTCCTGTTCGGCCAAAACCACTCATTACTTCATCATCGATTAACAGGATGCCGTATTTATCGGCAATGGCACGTACCTTTTTCATATAGCCCGGAGGATACTTTATACAGCCAGAAGAGCCCGACTCTCCTTCAAGGATGATGGCCGCTACATTGTCTGGACTTTCGTATTTAATCACCTTTTCCATATGATCTGCCGCCCTCTCAGCACACTCTTCAGGCGTGCTGCTGTACCAGGGACAGCGGTAGAAATAAGGATTGTCTACATGGACAATATTGGGTACTCCCTGATTGTCGATGGCATGTTTACGAGGATCTCCGCCCGTGGAGATTGCTCCGTAGGTAGCCCCATGATAAGACCTGTAGGTGGCAATGATCTTGTGGCGGCCTGTATATGCCCTGGCCAGCTTTATGGCATTGTCTATGGCCTCGGCCCCACCCAGGGTATAAAATGTTTTGTTCAGCGAGCCTGGAGCCACTTCGGCCAGTTTTTTACTCAGCTCCCCTCTCACTTCTGTAGCAGCACCTGGGAAAATATAGTTTACCTGGTCCATTTGTTTCATCACTGCCTCCTTTACCCGCACATCATTGTGACCGATGTTCACATTCATCAGCTGTGATGAAAAATCCAGGTATTGCTTACCGTCTTGGTCATAAAAATACACGCCCTTTGCCCTCTCTACATTGATTGGGTTGAGGCCTGCTTGTTTGGTCCAGGAAAAAAGTGAGTAACGAAGGTTATTTTCTATGATTTGCGCTGATTCAGACATTATTGCTTGGGTTAAGGTTGAAGAAAAAATTGAAACGAATCCTGCCTGATCCTAGCTCATCCAGTTGATTCTGGCTTCAGCATTCCATTTCGTGGTGGTCTTCTTCAATTGTGTCCAAAAATCAATAGAGGTACGCCCGGTAATGTCCCCAACACCGAACTTAGACTCATTCCAGCCCCCAAAGCCAAATGGTTCTCTGGGTACCGGTACACCGATGTTCACACCTATCATGCCCGCACTTGCTTTGCCCATGACATACCTGGCCAGGCCACCACTTTGGGTAAATACAGCGGCCGCATTGCCATAGGTTGAGCTGTTTTCTATGGCTAAGGCTTCATCCAGGGTATCGGTTCGCATAATGGCCAATACGGGACCAAATACCTCTTCTTTGGAAATGGCCATGTCGGGTTTTACATGATCAATCACAGTAGGGCCCACATAGTAGCCGCCCTCATGTCCTTTGACAACTGTATTCCTGCCATCTAACAATACTTTGGCCCCTTGTGCTTCTGCTTCAGTGATATAGCGCTCAATCCGCTCTTTGGCTTCTTTGGAAATTACTGAACCCAGGTTTTCACCGGGCACAATTTTACGTGCCTCATCGCACAGTCTCTCAACTATATGGTCAACAGCTCCCACGCCTACCATGGCAGAAGCCGCCATGCAGCGCTGCCCGGCACAGCCCGACATAGAGGCGGCTATATCAGCAGCAGTCATATTAAGGTCGGCATCGGGCAATACCAGCAAGTGATTTTTGGCACCACCAAGGGCCACACAACGCTTCAGGTTGGAGGTGGCTCTTTTGTATACAATTTTCGCTACCCTTGTTGAGCCCACAAAAGACACTGCCTGAATTTTAGGGTGATCGCAAATGGCCTCAACAATCTCTTGAGCACCATTCACCACATTAAAAACCCCATCGGGCAAACCTGCCTCTTTGAGCAATTCTGCCAGGCGCATAACGGAAAGAGGCACATGTTCAGAAGGTTTCAATATCATACAATTGCCCAATGCAATGGCATTCGGAATGGTCCAGTTAGGCACCATATTTGGGAAATTGAAGGGCGTAATGGAAGCCACAATGCCCAGAGGTTCGTGCTCTGTTCTGCACTCCACCCCTTTACTTACCTCCATTATTTCCCCGGGAATCAACTGTGGAAGTGAACAGGCAAACTCTGTAAGTTCTATGCTTTTATCTACTTCGGCTGCTGCTTCTCCTTTCGTCTTGCCATTTTCTATGTGCACCAATTCTGCTAATTCATCGCGGTACTTGTCCAGCAAAGTCCGGTACTTATAAAACACCTGTACCCGCTCTTTGATGGTAAGCCCAGACCAGGCTGGTAAAGCGGCCTCTGCCGCAGCTACTGCTTTGTCCAGAGCTTCATATCCAGATAAAGGCACCTTCGAAATTACCTCTCCACTTAATGGACTGAATACATCCATATTTTCTTCTCCATTCACTTCAAACTGTCCGTTGATGTAGTTCTTGGTTTGTGGTATTTTCAATGAATTAGTGTCCATATCTTGGCTTTTGATTGATAATTGAGGTTTTCTGTACTGATCAATTTATGAAATTTGATGGATAACCGGCATTATTCGCCCATTTTGTTGGTTTTGAGAAAGAACAGGATTAGCATATTCCCACTTGTGGTACATGTGATTTCTTCTCACATTTGGGCTCGTTTTTCACCGTTGCTTCATACATGGAAGCACTGGTTATCATTTCAAGACAAAATGGACTATGATAAGCTATCAGGAAGCACTTGATATCATTTCAAGGCATACTTATTCGCCACACATAGAACAGGTTTCACTAAGCAATTCAGGTGGACGCGTTCTGGCTGAGGATGTCTATGCCGATCGAGACCTCCCCCCTTATGATCGCGTCACTATGGATGGCATTTCCATTCACTACAGCGCTTTTGCTGCTGGTCAACGCACATTCCCGATTGAAAAGACCATAGGTGCAGGTATGCCAAAATCAGCGCTGGAAAACGAGACCAATTGCGTTCAAATCATGACTGGGGCCATTATGCCTACAGGTGCCGATACGGTGATTCGCTACGAAGACACTACCATCACCGATGGCGTGGCCACGATTAATGAGGAGGTGACGCATCAGCAAAACATCCACTTTAAAGGGGAAGACAAGAAAGTAGGCGAAATTGTGCTGACAAAAGGCACCACTTTAGGTGCTTCCGAATTGATTGTAGCGGCTGCCGTGGGCTGTGTCGATTTAGCGGTACTCAAATTGCCCAAAGCTGCCATCATCACTACCGGTGACGAATTGGTGGATGTACATGAGCAACCATTGGCTCATCAGGTCAGACGTTCCAGCAATTATGGCGTTCAAAACGTGCTTGAGCAATGGGGCATTGAGGCGAAGCAGTATCACCTGGTAGATGACAAAGCCTTGATGTACAAAGAATTACAGACCATTCTGAACCAATACGAATTGGTAGTGCTGACTGGAGGCGTCTCTCGTGGAAAGTTTGACTACTTACCGGAGGTGTTAGACGAATTGGGAGTACAAAAGCATTTTCATAAAGTAAAACAGCGGCCAGGCAAGCCTTTTTGGTTCGGTACTGCCAACGACACCACTGTATTTGCATTACCGGGCAATCCGGTCTCTTCCTTTGCCTGTGCCAATGTATACATCCGCCATTGGTTGAAAGCATCTTTGGGGCAACAGTCAAAACCTACTTACGTAAGGCTTATGGGAGATGTAAAATTTATGCCTGATTTGACCTATTTTCTGGAGTGCAGTCTTTCCTCCTCTGCTGAAGGTGTGCTTCAGGCCACAACTTTCAAAGGACATGGTTCAGGAGATTTTGCCAATATGACACAGGCCGATGGATTTATAGTTCTACCTCAAGGAAAGAGTGAATTCAAAGCTGGAGAAGCCTATCCATTTATACCTTACAGAAGCACTTTCTAAACATGGAGAAAAAATTCACGCATATCGATAAGGATCAGCCTTCTATGGTAGATGTAGGCGATAAGTCAGTGACCACCCGCACGGCCATTGCACAATCGCTGGTGCGTCTACCAGAAGAGTTGAGCGACTACATCAAAGATGGCGAGTTGAATACACTGAAAGGCCCGGTCTTTCAAACTGCAATCATTGCGGGTATACAAGCCGCTAAGAAAACCCCTGAGCTGATACCGCTTTGCCACCACCTCAACCTGAACAAGGTAGCGGTGGACATTTGTATAAAAGAACCTCTGCTGGTAGAAATCACCTGTGAGGCCAGGTGCACAGGCAAGACCGGAGTAGAAATGGAGGCACTTACCGGAGCTTCTGTGGCTGCACTCACCGTCTACGACATGTGCAAGGCCCTCTCCCACAACATCGTGATTGAGGAAACCAGGCTTCTGAAAAAGACTGGTGGTAAAAGTGATTATTCAAATTAGAAGAAATCGTCATTCTGTCCCGATAGCTATCGGGATTGTTTCAGAATCTCACCCACGGAGACCCTGAAACGAGTTCAGGGTGTCTAAAAATGGAAAATGAAATTAATCTGCGGTACTGATAAAGGCCTTTTGGTCTACGAGCGAAAAGAGGGTGAATGGAGTCTTAAAGACATCCAGTTCATAGGCATGCCCGTGGGTTGCTTTCATCACGATGAACGCAATGACACCTGGTGGGTGGCCATCAACCATAAGCACTGGGGACCCAAACTGTACCGATCGCAGGATAAAGGGGAAACCTTCAAGGAAATATCTGCTCCTCGTTTTGGAGAAGATTCACTTTACAAACTCAGGTCCATCTGGACCATATCGCACGGTGCCTTTGACGACCCAAATCGACTCTATATTGGTACAGAGCCCGCAGCAGTATTTGTAACGCTGGATGAAGGCGACACTTTTCAGGAACTAGATGGACTGACTGCTCACCCCTCCCGACCTAAATGGCAAGGTGGCGGCAAAGGTTCTAACAATCCATTTCTCCACAGTATACTTATAGACCCTGATGACAGCAGTCACCTGACTGTAGGCATTAGCTGTGCCGGGGTATTCCAATCTTATGACAGCGGTCAAAACTGGGAACCCACCAACCAAGGACTGGAAGCGTTTTACCTACCTAATAGCGATGTACCTGTGGGTCACGATCCTCACTGCATGGGCATACCTGCCAGCAACACAGCCGTGGTCTGGCAGCAAAACCATTGCGGCATCTACCGTTCAGATGACAGAGGTAAGAATTGGGCAAACGTGACCGACCCAAAAGGCCAGGCCAATTACGGCTTTGCCATTGTGGTGGATGATGAAGATGACCAAACTGCTTGGGTGATTCCCGCCCAGTCTGATGATCTTCGTTTCCCGCACAAAAACCAATTGGCGGTGTTCAAAACCCAAAATGGAGGTGAAAGCTGGGAAGCCCAACGCGAGGGACTGCCCCAAAATGGGTCATTCGACCTCGTGCTCCGTTCGGCATTTGCTGGCAAAAACCACTGTCTTGCCTTTGGCACCAACAATGGCAATCTCTATGTATCTAATGATCAGGGAGCTAGCTGGGAAGCACTCAGTCAGAATTTGAGTGCTGTGAGGTATGTAGCCATCATAAACTAAACAGTCCCCCAATCTAATGAAAGATCGGAGGTCCGTTATACGGTTAAGGATGGTTAAGTCAGTCGTTAATTTATATCAGGAAAATCGGGTGCGGTATATACGTTATGGCCAATAGTAACGGTGACGAACAAAAGTCTCGTACTACTGCAAAACGACTGTAGTGCTTCCACTTGCACTTCCCCTATTAAATAGCCATAGCCATCTGAAGCAGTATTACCGTAATATTCATCAAAGTAAATATCAAGTACTTCGCATGATAGCTGGTCACGCAGGTATTCCAGATCGGCAGTAGAAATAACGTCAGTTGCCCCACTCCCCAAGTGAGGGTAATCTCCATTACCATCTGGTTCTTCCAAATACATGATTTGGTAAGAGACATCATTTACCCAGGTTATGGTTGTTCCCGGTGCCACTGGAGGTGGATAACCTTCATTATTCAATCCCTGCATGTGATTAGTCAGGTACTCCTGAACCCAATATTCATTGGGGTCCCCAGAGCCTCCGAACTGTCCAAAACGCGCAGTGGTACCGGCTGGCACTTCATAATTACTCCAACCCATCATATAGCGAAAGTTTGGAGTCATGATATCCAAGGGGTTACAATCTGCGGTAGCTGAGTTAAGTGCTCTTGCCTCAGTTACTACAGGGCCTATTTGACCGGCAGCCGTTCCAGCACAAGATCGTTGTGCCAGACTTGAAGCCGAATAGGGTGTTGTCATTGCAGTCCCTATCACTTCAATGCTTTTACTTCCACGACTTGACAATTCCGCAGGTCCTTCTTCTATGGCCCTTCCCTGAAAAACATCTATTGACACATCTTCCTGATCATCGGCACAGGAATAAAAAAGAGCTGCTGATAGCACTAAAAATATAAACCTTTTCATATCTCAATATTTCTTTAGTCCCAAATGCTGGTTTCAACCCAGCCATCCCAGTTAGTACAGGCGGGTGTGTTGGTAATTCTCACTCGGTATCTGAAATACTCAAACTTGAATGTTATAGGAACTGTAAACTCGTGTACGGGCTCAGTGTCAGACTCTACATGAACGAATGAAGCACCTTGACCCCAGGTAATAGCCCCTGTAGGTCCGAAGGCCCGATAGCCATACTCTACTTCAACGTCATAATAAACTGAAAAAGGTGGACAGATGGTACAAGTGATGGGCGTATCAAAGTCCCAGGTCATGACCACTTGCATCTGGGTTTTCTGAATATCAGCAGTCAGATTGGTCACTACATCATCAGCGCAAAAATCCTGGGCCTTCACCTGCGTAATTGCAAAAGCCATGACACTCAACAAAATTAGTTTTCTCATATCAATTAATATTTATGTTATTAGTTGATAGTAGGTTCCTCAGAACACATCTTGTTACCCATGTCAGGCGATGATTCTCACATTTTTTGGGCCAGCAGGCACTTTGTCAGAACTTGTGTACTGCGGGGAATTTGAAAGCTCTGATAGGAATCACCCCCGATCTAAAAATTGAGACCGGGGCGTGATTCGGCAAAAAGTAGTTAAGCTTTTCCCATTAATACTTTAGTCCCAGATGCTGGTTTCTACCCAACCATCCCAGTTAGTACAGGCGGGTGTGGTGGTAATTTTCACGCGGTACCTGAAATGCTCAAATTTAGAAGTAATTGGGACTGTCAGTGAGTGTACTGCATCAGTATCATCCCGTATGATATTGGTGACATTGGTGGCTCCCCAGGTAATAGGTCCGTTGGGCCCAAAATACTGCATTCCAAATTCGTATTCCACTTCATAAAACACTAATCCCGGAGGACAAATTAAACCGCAGGTAAAAGGAAAATCAAAGTCCCATGACATTTCTACCTGCATGGCAGAAAACTGGATATCAGCGGTGAGATTTTCAACCACATCATCATCACATAGAGATTGGGCATTTACTTGAATCGCTGTGAAAACCAGCAGACTCATGATAAATAGTTTTTTCATAGAATTAGGGTTTATGTATTAGTTGATAGTAGGTTCCTCAGAGTACGTCCTGTTACCCTTCCTACTCACATTTCCAGGATTTATTTTTCTACCCCTTTCTTATCTTGAAAACCAATTGGGGTATTGCTAAAACCAATCACCAGACAGGGCCTTTCCATACCGCATAGAATTGGTTACTTTATTGGATTAACCGAATCGTCATGCCCTGGAAAAAAACAGTTCTCACCGCTTTACTTGTACTATTATTCAGCTTCCTAGCTAGAGCCCAACAACCACAATCTCCGCTACTTGCCTCTTTTGAGGAGTATAAGGCCATGAAGGCCAGCACGCCTTATAACATGCAGTGGGTGCCTATTGGGCCTACCATTAACTCGGCCAGGGCAGATGCCATTCAGGTAGACCCTACCAATCCCGGCACCATGTACCTGGCTTTTGGCTCGGGCAACCTGTGGAAAACGGTAGATAACGGACTGAGCTGGAAGCCAATTTTTGAAGAGCAAGCATCACTCGGCATTGGCGACATTGCTCTGGCTCCCTCCGACCCCAAGATCCTCTATGTAGGCACAGGAGAAAGCCTCAAAAAGCCTCGGAACTTTACCATGCCAGGCACAGGCATTTACCGCTCTGACGATGCCGGTGAGAGCTGGCGGCACCTGGGGCTGAACGATTCCTGGCACATTGGAGAAATAGTAGTGCATCCTACCAATCCAGACATTGTGCTGGTAGCAGTACTTGGCCATTTCTGGTCAGACAATGCCAACAGAGGCGTTTATCGTACGGAAGATGGTGGTAATACCTGGGAGCAGGTACTGTATATCGATGAGCAAACCGGAGCCAACGACATTGTGATTGCTCCCTCCGACCCCAATGTGGTTTATACCTCCATGTGGCAGCACAGCCCGCAGGTACATGGCAAAAACTCAGGCGTATACAAAAGCACAGACGGTGGCAAAACCTGGAACAAGGCACACAAAGGCATGCCTGATGATGAAGATGTTGGCAGAATAGGCCTGGCAGTATCTTACCAAAACCCGGACAAGGTTTATGCCCTCATGGATCATAGAAACCGAAAAAAGGGAAAAGGCGCAGCCAAGATCTTCCAGAGTCTAAATGGCGGTAAAAGCTGGAAAAAGACACACAAAGATGAGCAGTATTTCTTCTCTGTCATTGGCTGGTATTTTGCCGACCTGTACGTGAACCCTCAAGATGATGAGGAAATTTACGGCTTGGGCGTGCGGCTGGCGCATAGTGCCGATGGTGGCAAAACCATCGACTTTGTAGGTGGAGAAGTCTACCACCTCTTCCCAAGTGCTGCTGATCCTTTACACCTCGACCACTGCGAACTGTGGATCAACCCAACCAACCCCAACCACCTGGCCCTGGCCAACGATGGCGGACTGTATACCTCCTATGATCGCGGTAAGCACTGGACGCATCACAACAACATACCCACCGGAGAATTCTATGACATTGAACTGAGTAAGGAGGAACCTTACACCATCTATGGAGGTGTACAAGACGATGCCACTGTTTATGGTCCGGCCAAAGAATACAACCCGCGATATCACAAAGACTGGAAATACCTCTGGGTAGACGCCTGGAGCGGTGGCGATGGCTGCGTTACTTGCGTGGACCCGGTAGACCCCAATACGGTCTATTTCAGCATGCAAAACGGAGCTGCCCGCAGGCGTGATATGAGTACTGGAAAATCAGTCTCCATTCGGCCTAATTTTGGAGAAGACAGCACCAAAACCGCTCAATTCAACTTCATTGCCCCTTATTTCATCTCAAAGCACGATCATAACAGACTCTATCACGGTGGCAATTACCTATTCAAAACAGAAAATCGAGGTGATGACTGGCAAGCCATCAGCCCCGACTTGTCTGTCTCATCAAACGCTGATAAAAAGTCGGTAGCAGCTGGTGCCATTGCGGAATCACCTTTGAAAGCAGGTTTGTTGTACTTGGGCACCGACAAAGGTGCATTCTGGATCACTGAAAATGATGGTGCTCAATGGACGGAGCATTCTAATGGCCTGCCCAATGCCTACATCCTTAGCATAGCCCCTTCTGCCCACAAAGCAGGGCGCGTTTACACCTCCCTGTCTGGCCTTAATTATGACGATTTGAGCAATCACCTTTATGTCTCGGAAGACCATGGTGCAAACTGGACATCGATCTCGGCCAACCTGCCCAATGAAGTGGCCAATGTGATCATTGAAGACCCCCAGCATGAAAACCTGCTCTATGCCGGTCTCTATCGGGGTGTTTATGTTTCTACTGATCGTGGTGTCAGTTGGAGCCTTTTGGGCAAAAACCTGCCTACCGTTAGTGTAGCCGACATGGTCATAGACGAGCCCACAGGTGATTTGGTCATTGGCACCCATGGCCGGGGCATTTATAAGCTCAACCTCAAGCCGTTTTATGAGTCGCTGGCCGATAATGAGGTGGCCTTAAAGCTCTTTGCCTTGCCAGAATTCAGGCTGCCCAGATTACGTGATACCCACCGCGATGTTGACTATGAAACTTTGCAAAAAACCACTGTGAGTTTCTTCCTCCCAAAGGCCGGAAAAGTAACGCTTGATATCAGGAATAAGGACGATGAAAAAATCTGGTCAACCACGGTTGAGGGCATTGAAGGCATCAATGAGTATCGCTGGGACCTGGTCCTCAAAAAACAGAGGAACCCCCAACCCTATTTCTTCCGCTATGACCAGTTCATTGAGGCGGGCGAGTACAAGTTGATTCTCAACATGGGCAAGCAAAACACCTGGCAATCTTTCGTTGTCAAAAAATTTGATGACGACTAAGTTCATATCACCCAAAATCAATTCTTCACAAAACCTTCAGTAAAACATGTAGCCTTTAATTCATGATCTGGGCTGTTTGCAGCGAATAGAAAACTCAAACACAACAAATCATGAAAAGAAAAAAACTTAGATTTTTTGCTTTAGCATTACTAAGCCTCACCCTCTCCATTGGCCTCAAGGCACAAAACGAGAAGATCAATATGGGTGATCGCTTCCAGATCAACAAGGATGCTTCCTATGTAACATTCGAAACCAGCTTTGCGGGTTTCCCTGCCATCAGAGGTTCCATTAGCGCCTACCAGGCCAATATCTTTTACGATCCGGCACACCCGGAGCGTACATCAGCCACCATTCGTTTTGGTAGCAGCAGTGTGAGCAGTGCCCACCCCAAACGGGATGAGGAACTGGTAGGTGCTAACTTTTTGGATGCTGAAAACCATCCCGGCATGTGGTTTACCAGCACCAAGGCCACTGTATCAGGTAACGGCATTACGCTGGATGGCGACCTTTACATCAAAGGCATTACTAAACCGGTTCAGCTGAAACTTGAAAAGCCAAACGTCATGCGCAAAGGCATGGGTGGGCGCGACCTCATGATGGCAAAAGGAGGCCTCTCATTCAATCGCAAAGACTTTCAGTTGGGTGTTAAGTCTAACTACCCCGCTGTGGGCATGTTGGGCGATCAGATTGACATCGAATTTGTTATTGTGGGCTCGAACTATACCATCGATTACCTCAAATCTATTTTTGTAGGTAAAACACGGGATGGCAAAGACAACCCTGTCGGGCTCATTTACAATGAAGTGATCGCAAAAGGACAGGAAGCCGGAGAGGCTGAATTCATGTCACTAGTGAGCCAGAAAGAATACAAGGGCACTAACTGGCTGAGCGTAATGGCCAACCTCGGCTGGATCTTGATGGTGGATGGACATGGGAAGGAAGCCGTTCACTTTTTTAACATGGCCTTGTCAAAAGACCCTAATCACTTTGTTTCACTGATCAGACTGGGCGATGCTCTGGTAATAGCCGGAGATCATGCTGGAGCATTGAAGCACTATATGAAAGAGTACTCACTCGATCCGAGGGTTCGTTTCACGCATTTGCCTGAAATGATCAAGCAGTTGAGTGGGCAGTTTGCGCTTAAAAACATGAAATAATCCCGGATATTGTGATAGAAATCGTGATGAAGGCGGAAATCACAATGAATCAGTAAGTGCGCCACCGCTAAAGCTTTTGGCGAACGCGGTTTGACTTTGAAAGCATAGCAGCGCTATGGTGAGAAGTCAAACAAAGCAAAGCGACTGATTCGAAGTGGGATACGGCTGGAATAGATAGTCTATTGCATTATTCGGGATGTACATGGTTGTGTGTATTTCATGAAGGAACCGGCTGGGTTAGACAGCCGGTTCTACTGCTTTACCAGCATCATGATGTCCGCATCAATATGGTCAACCTGACCATAAATGATTGTTTTAGCTGCCTCTGAATAGCTCAGTGTTACCCCCATTCGAGGTGGCCTTTTAGTCCTGATCAAAGCTTTAGACTCCCCTGAATTCAAGTCCAGTTCATCCAGAGTGCGGTTCCGAGCATTGAGGTAATAAAGTCGGTCTCCGGCCAATGCAAAGGCACCATAATTAGTAGGATCAAAGTCAGCCATCACCAACTTCTCTTCCCCATTCACAAATTTCCAAATACCTGATTGGTCTTTCTTAACAAAGTAAAGCTCACCCTTTGCGCTCAGCTGAGGCGCATAACCGCCAGCCTCGGTGATTTGTTCATTCCTCCCCTCCATTATATCCATTCTCCAAACCTGCCAATAGCCAGAGCGATTGCTGCTATAGAACACTGACTCACCATCTGGCGCATACACAGGCGTATGTTCTTCAAAGTTCGAATCGGTTAGGTTCTCCGCAATCCCACCTTCTGCATTCACACGAAAAAGGTCGGCCTGACCATCTCTATAGCCTTGAAAGACAATGTACTCACCATCCGAGGACCAACGAGGCGTATTCACATACTCTCCAATGAAATTGGTGATGGCCACAGCATTACTGCCATTGGCATCCGCCTTCCATAGTTGAAAACTACCATTTCTGTTGGTGCTAAAAACAACCTGAGTTCCGTCTGGAGAATGGCTTGCATTCAGGTCCAATTCAGTGGTAGAACGCCAGATTTTCGCCTCTCCATTTTCAAGGTCATACTCCCAGAGATTCACATCGTCTTGAAGCTTGGCGTATACCATCTGGTCATTGGACGCTACTCTTGGCATCACCATCTGATAATCGGTGGCTGGCAAAAGCTTCTGATCACCAGACCTTAGGTCTACCTGCCAAAGCTTGTAAATACCAGTCTGATCGGCTCCGTAGATAAGTCCATTGCCATCTGCTGTCCAGTCAAAACCATTGATAGACTGATGCAGGGCGGTAATTTGTCTTTCCTCACCGGTTTTCAAATCGAGCACATACAAATACATGCTCACGGGGTTTTTCTCCCTAATAAAGGCTAGTTGGCTGCCATCAGGAGAAAATGTTGGATGAATGTCTCCATTAAAGCCTTTTGGTGGGTTTGTCAGAAAGCGCCTGGTGCCATCGTCAAGATTGGTAAGCTCAATTTGCAGTACCGATTCCCTACTGTCGCGGTCATTATAAACCAGATTTTTACCATCAGGAGAAAGATCAAAATTGCCTTTGCTGAACTGACCAGCAGTGAGCACCCGGGTGGCTGTTCCGCCAGTCATGGGCACCTTGTATACATGGGCACCCTGGTCATATCTCATAAAATACACTTCATGACCCTCTTGTGACCAAACCGCTCGTAGCTCTGAAGCCGGATGGTCAGTCAACTGCACCAAAGTTTCTGTACCCAGACGTTTGGCAAAAATATTCCAGTCTCTCCCTTCCTTATTCGGTGCCGCAAAAGCCACAAATTGCCCATCGTTAGAAATGGCCGGATAGTATTCAGGAATGGCATCGCTGGCCAATGATTGAGGGTAATACACGGTTTCGTCTGGAATAGGCAGAAAGACTTCTCGCAAAGCGAAAGCGCCAAAAGAGATAAGCAAAACTACTGCGGCAGCTATGACCAGAGGCTTTCTTTTAAGCCTGAATTCTATGACTTTTTCGTCTGGTTGTTTACCGGGTATCCTTACTTCAGCGATAAACCGATAACCCGTTTTACTGATGGTTTCAATGTATTTGGGCTGAGAAGGATTATCTCCCAATATTTTGCGCAATGAAGAAATGGCACGCGTCAACACGTTCTCGCTCACAATCACCCCTTTCCAAACTTCAGCCATCAATTGCTCCTTGGTAATGACCTCTCCCTGATGATCCGCTAAATACGCCAAAACGGCCATCAGTTGTGGCTCGATATTATGTGTGACATCCCCGTTGGAAATGCGCTTGAGTTGTGGCTGTACCAGCCATTCACCCACATGAAAAGGAGCTTGATTCATAAGTAAGTAGACGTGTATATAGACGATAGAGGTTGCAATATGGTTAACAAGTCAAAACTTGTAGTTTTACAGAAGGCCAGGCATTATGAATATGAAAAGGAATAATAGACGAATTGTAAAACGCGTATTTCAGGTATTAGGCTTGTTATTACTCATTTTCATTGTTGTATTTCTCAGAAGTGCCTTCCCCATTGTGACTGGTTATGGGGCGAAAAACCTTTGCTCTTGTGTCTTTATTTCCGATCGTGAACCTGAAGACGTGATTGCCAAAGAATTGGGCACCTTCCCTCTTTCACTTGGCAAGTTCACCATCAATTATGAAGATTCTTCAGCCAGCTCAACCGTTTGGGGTATGGCCCGAAAGAAAGCCATTTACCGCAAAGGTTTGGGCTGTACATTGATCAACTCTGTTACGGAAGAGTCGCTCAGGGCGGTGAACTTTGATCAACCTGCCTTTCCTTATGATCCAGACACCGTGTCTTGGCCCAGGGGAAATATTCTACCTAACTCCCTTCCTGGCTATATCGACCAACAAGCCCTCAATAAGGCAATGGCGGCCGCATTTGTAGAACCCGACCCGGAAGCACCCCACTATACCAGAGCTGTGGTGGTACTTCATAAAGGCCAATTGGTAGGCGAACAATATGCCGAAGGGTTTGGGCCCGAAATACCACAAATCAGCTGGTCAATGGCCAAAAGCTTTACCAATGCCCTCGTAGGATTGCTCAGTAAAGACGGGAAACTGGACATTCATGAAAAGGCACCTGTAGACGCTTGGGCCGATCAGGAGGACCCACGAAATGCCATAACTTTGGATCATTTGATGCGCATGAGCAGCGGCCTGAAATGGACTGAGATTTACGCTTTGCCCAGCAGTGCTACCAATATGCTTTTCAAAGACGCCAGCATGGCAGCCACTGCTGCGGCTGTCCCGGCTGCCATTCCACCCGATGAGGAGTGGAACTACTCTAGCGGCACCACCAATATCATCTCCGAAATCATTAAAGATGCTGTGGGTCAAGACAACTATTGGAACTGGGTGCACAAGGAGTTATTTCACAAAATTGGTATAACTACGGCCACTTTTGAACCCGATGCATCGGGCACTTTTGTGGGATCTAGCTACCTGTGGATGACTCCGCGAGATTATGCGCGTTTTGGGCTTTTGTACTTGCAGGACGGTATTTGGAATGGTGAAAGACTACTGCCCGAAGGTTGGGTAGACTACTCTCAAACCCCGACCCCAGCGGCCCCCAGAGGTATTTACGGTGCACAGTTCTGGCGCAATGGAAGTCCAGGCACTTTCCCTAATGTACCAGCAGACGCCTATTATGCCAGTGGCTATCAAGGCCAGTTCATTTTGATAGTGCCTTCAAAAGAATTGGTTGTAGTAAGGCTCGGGTTCACCGCCAGCGACAATTTCGACTTCAACACTTTGGTGAAAGACATCATGGCAGCATTGGACTGATTTAGTAAGTCATTTTAAGCAAACCGAAGATTCTAAATCCAGTCACTCGCCCCAGTCGAGCGACTGGTTTTTAAAAAGAAATCTTGTCGTTTGCTTTCAACGAGTGACTTGTTAGCCCCCCCCTCACTTGCAAGCCACCTGCCCTTTTTTACCTTTGCCTCATCATGTCAAAAGAGCTCTATTACACCAGCACTGCGCTAGACAGGAACCCCGATTATCGCAAAGTTCCTCTTACCGATTTACTGGCCCATTCCGAAGCGCTCGTGCTTCCATTGTGGCGCAGTCGTAACCTCTTCGAGATCGATGGAAATGAGACCAGAGTAATATGGCTGAGTCCAGGTCAATTCACTGATCAGGACCTGGAATGGCATTTTCTGGGCTACTATCAAAACGCCCCACTTTTTTCGCTTGATTTCTCAGGCCACAGCCTCGAATCGCTTACCTGGCTTAAACCCAATCAGCGTTTTGAGGAGGTAAGAAAGTTCATCACTGCCATACCTCATGAAGAAGCCAGCCTGTTGGCCTATGCCCGGGGCATGATGACCTGGCACCGAAACCATTGCTTTTGTGGTAAATGTGGGTCGGAGACAAATATCAAGTCAAACGGGCATGAACGAAAATGCTCAAATAAGGATTGCGGCAAAGTGGCTTACCCCAGAGTGGACCCAGCGGTGATAGTATTGGTTGAACATACCTTTGAAGACGGAATTGAAAGGTGTTTACTAGGCCGTAGCGACCGCTACCCTGCCGGAATGTACTCTACCCTGGCTGGTTTTGTAGAGCCGGGCGAATCATTGGAAATGACCGTAAAACGTGAAATGATGGAGGAAGTCGGCCTGGAGGTTGATAACATTCGCTATGTCGCTTCACAGCCCTGGCCCTTCCCTACCAGCCTTATGCTGGGTTTTCATGCCAGTGCCCGGCATACTGAGGTAACCCTTGACACAGACGAAGTGGCCGAAGCCCGCTGGTTTTCACGCGTGGAGCTTAAAAAGCTTTCGGAAGCCGGTGATATAGAACTTTCGAGAATTGACTCGATAGCCAGACACCTTATAACCACATGGTTATCAAAAGATTAACACCTTATTACGGCTTCGTGTAAACTACCATTTACAAAATCTGTGCAAACGATTCTTAGCTTTTATTTTCGGGGATATTAACATTCATTATTTTTGCCAGAATGAAGCTGAAGTTTCACACCGATAAACCGGTTAAGAAGTTCATAGATGTAGACAAGCTAATCGCTGACAAAAACCCCAAATTGGCCAGGAGGCTACCGGGTTTTTTGAAGCGCTACATCAAGCGTACCATCCATCAGGATGACGTCAACAACTTTCTTGCGGAAAATGATGACGCACATGGTTATTACTTCTGTAAAGCCGTGATCGATGCTTTCGAATTCGAAATTCGCATACACGGCAAGGAAAATATCCCCGAAGAAGGCGGATGCATTTTCGCATGTAACCACCCCTTAGGAGGAATGGATGCCAACACCCTTGTTGTGGGTCTCAGAGGCATTCGCGATGATATCAGGTTTATTGTAAACGATATATTGTTAAGCCTCCCCAACCTCAAGGGCCTCTTTGTTGGCGTAAATAAGCATGGTAAAAATGCAGCTCAGTCACTTCAAAAAGTAGATGAGTTGTTCGGTTCAGACAAAGCTGTATTTTTGTTTCCGGCAGGTCTGGTAAGCAGAAAGGTCAATGGCCAAATTATGGACCTTGAATGGAAAAAAACCTTCATTACACGGGCAAAAAAGTATGATACTCCGGTAGTACCAGTGTATATTAATGGAAGGTTGTCAAACTTTTTTTACAGGTTTGCAAATATCAGGAAGGCGCTGGGCATTAAGGTGAATATCGAAATGTTCTTCCTGGTCAATGAGTTTTTTAAACAGCACCGGCAAAGAATAGACATTGTATTTGGCGAGCCCATTCCGGCCAGCCATTTTGATAAATCAAGGTCCGACAAGGAATGGGCCCACTGGATGAAGGAGCAAGCGTATAGCTTGAAAGCAAAAATAGACGAAGCGCATTAATGAATATGGAATCGATTATACCCCCGGTTGACAGAAAACTGATCCATGCCGAACTGAACAAGGACAGGTTTTTGAGAAACACCAATAATGGAGGTAACGAAATTTACGTTGTGGATCATCATAACTCACCCAACGTAATGCGAGAAATCGGCCGTCTGAGGGAGCTGGCTTTTAGAGGTGCCGGAGGCGGCACTGGTCTTTCTTTAGACATTGACGAAAACGACACCATGGAGCGTTGCTACCAACAGCTGATCGTTTTTGACCCTGAAGACGATGAGATCACTGGTGGTTACCGTTTCATCCTTGGCCCCAACTCTTATGAGCCAGAAACCGATACTTTCCACCTTTCTACTGCCCATTACTTCGACTTTACTGACGAATTCAGGAAGGACTACCTCCCCCATGCTATTGAGTTGGGCCGGTCTTGGGTGAACCCCTTATATCAACTGAGTAAGAATCCACGTAAAGGACTTTTCGCACTCTCCAACCTGTGGGATGGCCTGGGCGCACTAATCATGAACTTTCATGAAATGAAGTACTTCTTCGGGAAAGTGACCATGTTCCCCAGCTTTAACGAACACGCCCGCAACCAGCTTTACCACTTCATGCATTATTACTTTCCGGATAAAGGCGGACTGTGCACTCCAAAACAACCGCTCACCTATCAGGTAGATGAAGCGGAATTTGAGAAGAAGTATGGAAACCTGGAATACAAGGAAGGTGTGCGATTGTTACAAAAAGAGATGAAAGACCTGGGTGAGAGCATTCCACCACTCATCGGTATTTATATGAACATCTCTCCTAGCATGAAGACTTTCGGCACGGCCATCAACCCAGACTTTGGAGGTGTTTTGGAAACCGGCATCATTGTCACCATTGGTGACATTTACCCAAAGGTGATCAATAGGCACTCCTAGGTCTTAAAAATAGTCTCCTTCTACCAGGCATTGAAGCACATAAACATTCAATGCTACTCACTTAGCCTGGCGGCCAGTACAGAGAAATAGGTATTAGTTAGGTCTGGAAAGCTCCTTTTAGGGATAAAAATGTTAGACACTGTCCAATCTCGGTTCAGGACAAAGTAGTAGGGAATATTGGCTTCTTCTATGGGTAAATGAACCTTATCAAAACGAACAGAAAATATGGGTGTCCCAATTTTCTTAAGGCCTTCAGTTAAAATTTTGAGCCCACGCTTATTTTCAAATGAAGCCAAAACCACAACCCGATGCTCAGGCAAAACCTGTTGTAGTTTTTCAATCTCTTCCAGCTCCGTTTCCACACACAAGCTGCAATTCTGATCAGAAATACGCAAAACCGCCAATTGCGATTTCTCTTTCAACAGGTTGCCTAATACAAGAGACTGGTTGAGCGACAGTAAATGTTCATCAATCTCAAATGTCAAATCATCAGTAAGCTGTTCATAGTACATGTCTTGCACAAATACACCCACTACTTGATCTACATTGTCTAAAGGCCCTGAGACACTCTGCTTATCACAGCCAAGAGCTGCCAAAAGCATTATGCTTAAGAGAGGAAAATAATTAATTGTACGCATCGAAATTGGGTTTGGCAAACACTAATACCGGGTTACTGTCTTCTTGAATAGCCGTTTCAGCCAGCTTCAGAAATTCCCACTTTTCCTTAGCCACATAAAACGTATCGATAATGGTCTCAATATCGGTTTCGCTTGCTTCGGGGTAAAGTGTATTGATTCTTGTTAAAACAATGTTGTTAAGCCTAAAAACTTCTTGCGGTTCCATCACATAAACGAACGAATTTTCTGTTGATCCCTTAGGCCATAATCCAAAGGCACCGGCAGCCTGATTAAAATCAGAATTCTGGTAACACTTCGTTGTACCATCTGCTTTTCTATAAAAGCATTTCATATTTATCCCTCTGCTAGTGGAGTTGACATATAGATAATCAACTGTGTCCCATATAAAAGTTGGCAATGTCGTTTCTAAGGTTTTGTGTTTTTTAAACAATGTGTTTAAGTTTTCCTCAAGGAACCACTCTTCTTTGTTCGAAAATTCACCAAAATCCAACAAGTACTTCCTTTTAACCTCCTGACTACCAACCTCGTATATCGTATCGTTAAATGTAAAATTGACTAATGGTCGGCCTGAAACTCTATCAGCCCTTAGGTTTTGATTGACTGAAAAATTCAATGCACCTGAATTGGTTCGATAGTCCACATGCTGTGAGATAATTTTCAACTTGTTATCCTCTTCCTCTCCAAGCAATAATTGCCTCGATAGGCCGTGTACCTGCGCGTATCGCTCATTGTTAAATAGGTATGAATCTACCACTAACAGGTATTCATTTTCGTCTACTGGCATAAAGCGCCTTATCCCCATTCCAAAATCTAGTGTAGACATATAAGTCCCATTAACGGCAGAGTATCTTTGGATAATGCCGCGAGTGTTGTCCAATACTTCTATTCGTTCATGAAAAGCGTTATAAGCGATGGATTTTGGAATCCGATATTCTGTCGGCCCATCGCCAACAGCCACAATCTTGAACAGAAAGGCTCCTTCTCGATCGAATACATAAACGCCCTTAGTCTTTTTATCAAGAATAATTATTTGAGTATCAGTAAACTCTATCTGATCAATGGTTCCAAAAAATGATTCTGATGTAGTTTCGAGGGGCAAATAATCTATAGAAGAAAACAATTCATTGCTTGGGGTTTTATCCGATTCAAAACGAATTGAAATTCTCTTTAAGGTATCCGCCAGAATGTTTGAGTAGGCATTTGTAGCTAGATTATTGAGTTCAACATCATAAAAAACGTTTTGCTGTTTTTCAGATGCACAACCTAGTAAAATAAACAGAATTGAAATGACTCTTATGTTCATATTATTGATTTAAAGAAAATAGCCCTGAATGCGTCAGGGCTCAATTTTAATCTAACCTCCGGTAATAACTCTTCCTCCTTCAATAGGCACACATGATGTTCTACAGGCATACAAAATTGAGGCGTCTTCGCAACCATCTTGTTCCCCTTCTACCCAAACCTGAGTTTCTTGAATACTCAATGTGAGTGGTACCGTACTGATAGATGATTCATGGCTTATGGAAAGTGGTTTATAACATCTAACAGAATCTCCGGATTCATCTGACATCCAAATAAACTTTGCGCTAGCCTCATTTATTAGACTAAAATTCATCGACTGGAAAGACAACATGGTTGCCGCCATAAAGGCCAAAACCATAATTACTCTTCGTTTTTTTAAGCTTAACATTTCAATTAATATTTAATTAGTACCTACTCACTTAAGGCTTTTCGGCATACTCCATATTGGTCATATGCGCGAAAACCAATGCTACTTCAGCAATCTGGTCAATGAAATCAAAGTGTGTGTTCTTTTAAGCTATCACACATAAGTGGTAAAGATTTCTGGCATATTCTCTTCATTAATTTTACACATCATTGATACAACTATGATTATTTTCATCATATAATCTAACAAAGCACTAATATAAAGCAACCAACCGTGGTAAATTCCCAACCAAGCTTGATAAGCCAGGTCAATGCAGCTTGATTATTACTCTCATTTCAATTCACATGTCCAAAGCAGGGGAATTAACTTTTAATTCCAGTCAACACCAGAACTACTTAAACAATTGAATATCAGGTAACTACCAATTAAACAGATAGAAAACCCTGTCAATTCCCTTCACTTTTTCTCCTTTCCCTCTCCTATAGCTTAAGGTACTTTCAGTCAAAGATTCTCGCGAAAGCAACCTATGATCATCTATCAGGCACTCTATTTTCTGAAAAATCAGCTCAACAGCTATCTCAAATTTCAACTGGGAGATGATTATAGCGACACGGCCTTTATTTCCAACCCTGTAACACAAGATGGTTCGGCCGCTGCCAATACCAGCGATCGTATTCTACTCACCCTTACCAATGTAGAAGAAGAGCGCATAGGCAAGATGCAGACCCCACCTGTGAAATCAGTAAACGGACAAGAGGTGCGTGTAAACCCAGAGATCAACCTGAACCTTTACATCCTCTTCATTGCCAACCGCAACAACTACGAAGAGTCCCTGAAATTTGTCTCTCACGTGATCACCTTCTTCCAGGGTAAAAATGTGTTTACTCCAAATAATTCACCTGAACTGGACACATCCATCGAAAAACTTATTGCAGAGCTGTCAACGGTATCATATGAGCAATTGAACAACCTATGGGGAGCCATGGGTGCCAAATACATGCCCTCTGTGCTATATAAAGTACGGATGCTAAGCGTACAGAGCGACCTGCCACTCTACAGGCCAGAACTCATCACGTCCATCGAAAATCCCATGTCCTGATGTCGCTCTTCTACCAATATTTTTTCAAGCTCCGCCTTCTGCACAACTATTATACAGCTGGCTATGCCAAAGACTTTAAAATAGTGCCCCTGCCGCAGACTGAGAAGATATTGAAGCGACACAAGCTCATTTTGAAAATGCGAGAAAACGGATTCGATATTGGCAGCCTTATGGAAGACAGTTCCACCCCTTTCATCGATCTGGGTACCGATCAAAAACTGAGCTTTGCCCTGGTTTTACTCAATCGCTCCTTCCACAATTTCACAGCACTAGACACCCTGGACAGCTTTACGCAAGGCTACCACCTCGATAATCTGGATCTGGATGCCGAAGAAATGACAGAGGATGGCTGGAACCTGGTAGAGCTACGCAACAGCAGCTTTAACTACTCCAAAACAGTGTCTGCCGACAAAGTAGAACTGGCCATTACAGACCCTTTTGGAGCTGAGATGTACAATGACGAAATAGATGGTATTGGCGATCAATTTAATCACCTGATAGAAATTGGTAACAGACCTGCAGGCCTGTATACCATTACCCCCACCATAGACGATGTTGAACAGGCTGAAGAAGCCTACTATCTGGGGCGGGACTTGAAAAAACTTCGCCCATTCGCTGTAATCGACTTTTATAGCAGTGAACTGGACTATGAGAATGTAAAAACCTACACCATCCAGTTTGAAGCGAAAACATCGCAATGGAAGTACATGCTTAACCTGGGAAAAGACTACACAGGCAGCACCATCACCATTGAAGACACCCGTGACATACCCGAAATAATCTTTAAAAGCACCGGAGGCAATGACCTGTCGGAAGGCAATGTTTTGACCTTCTCTTCTTTCGATGCAGATGACGATACACAGGAAGTGGAAATCGCTTTCAACCAAACCCCAATCGCAGATTTCGATCTGGTGATTGAAAAAAACGGAGATCAGACGGAAATACAGGGCTTGCCCAACCCGTCAATCCATCATACAAAAACAGAAATGCACATTAACATTTAGAAACTTAAAACAAAGCGTATGGCAACTTACAAAACACCAGGCGTGTACGTAGAAGAAATATCTACGCTACCAGCCTCAGTGGCCCAGGTGGAAACCGCTATTCCTGCTTTCATCGGCTATACTGAGAAAGCAGAGAAGAAAGGAGAATCACTCATTCTGGAACCCACCAGAATCAAATCCTTCCCAGACTATGTAGAGCTGTTTGGAGGTCCTGAAAAGGAAACCACCCTAACAGCCACTCTGACAGACGATGAGGATGGAAACACTACCGTAAAGGCCAATGAGCCTAGCAGCAAGTCGAAATACCTGATGTGGTACGGCATGCAAATGTACTTCAACAATGGTGGCGGCCCCTGCTACATTGTGTCAGTAGCCGACTATACCAGCGGTACAGGTGGCGCAGGCGCTGTGAGCAAAACCGACCTGAAAGCCGGTCTGGACCAGCTTAAAAAGGAAGATGAGCCAACCCTCATTCTGTTCCCCGATGCCACGGGCATTTCTTCAGCAGCCAACTTTTATGACCTGTACGAAGATGCCCTCACGCAGTGTAATCTGTTGCAAGACCGCTTTACCATCATCGATACTTATACCGATGCATCTGGCGCTCCGGCAACTCTGAGGAGTGAATTGAGCTCTGATTACCTGAAATATGGCGCTGCCTACTATCCACACCTGAAATCTACTTTGGCCTACGCCTATGAAGACACTGGCATTAACCTGACCCATACCAAACCGGATAGCGGGGATGGTGATACCACCGGAGATCACGATAGTGTTACGCTGAACACCATTAAAAGCACCGATAATTCGCTCTACAACATCATAAAAGGCGAATTGGACCTCCTGACCACTACCCTGCCACCAAGTACGGCTATGGCTGGTATTTATGCCCGCGTAGACAACGACCGTGGTGTTTGGAAAGCACCTGCCAATGTGCCGGTTACTTCTGTAGTGAAGCCTAGTGTGAAAATCACTAACCAGGACCAGGAGTCGCTGAATGTAGACGCTACTGCTGGTAAATCCATCAATGCCATTCGCTCTTTCACCGGCAAAGGCGTGCTGGTATGGGGAGCAAGAACCCTGGCTGGAAACGACAACGAATGGAGGTACATCTCTGTGCGCAGGTTCTACAACATGGTAGAAGAATCAGTGAAAAAGGCTACGGAACGTGTGGTATTTGAACCCAACGATGCCAATACCTGGATCAAGTCAAAAGCACAGATTGAGAACTACCTCAACAACCTCTGGAGACAGGGTGCTTTGGCCGGGGCAGTGCCAGACCAGGCCTTCTTTGTAAACATTGGCCTTGGTCAAACCATGACCGCCCAGGACATCCTGGAAGGAAGAATGATTATCGAAATAGGCATGGCAGTAGTAAGACCAGCTGAGTTCATCATACTGCGTTTTTCTCACAAAATGCAGGAGTCATAAATCACTGATTATTAATCATTAAGAAATTAACATCTAAAGCATAAAATCATGGCAACATATCCAATAACCGCCTTTCACTTTTCGGTAGACTGGGGAGGAACCAACATCGGTTTCTCAGAAGTATCTGGCCTTACAGTGGAATACGATGCGGTAGAATATCGCGATGGCGCCAGCCCGGAATTCAGTAAAGTGAAAATGCCTGGCCTGAGAAAATTCAGCAACATCACCCTGAAGAGAGGCATCGCCCCTGCCGACAACGAGTTCTTCGACTGGCTCAACACCACACAGATGAACGTGCCCGAAAGGCGTGACATCACCATTCAGCTTTTGAATGAAGAGCACGCCCCGGTCATGACCTGGAAGGTGAAGAACGCTTTCCCACTGAAAGTGGAAGGGCCCAGCCTCAAAGCCGATGGCAATGAAGTAGCCATTGAATCGATAGAGCTGGCTCATGAGGGAATCACAGTAGAAAACGGCTAGTACCATGCTGACTGAGTACCCACCCGTAGGATTTCACTTCCTTGTCACCTTTGACATCTTTCCGCAACTGCCGAATGACATGCGTTTCCAGTCCGTTTCGGGCCTGAACGTAGAGGTAGAAACGGAAGATTTCAAAGAAGGCGGAGAGAACCGATTTGTACACAAACTGCCCGTTCGTACCAAGTTTAGCGACATCACGCTCGAACGCGGCATGTTCGTGGGCTCGGGCCTGGTGTACTGGTGCAGGCAGGCCGTTGAAGACTTCGTCTATCAACCCGCCAATATCCTGATTACCCTGCTGAATGACATGCATTTGCCCATTTCAGCCTGGTATGTGGTGGGGGCCTACCCTATCTCATGGACTGTGAAAGACTTCAATGCCGAACAAAGTGAGGTGGCCATAGAAACCATCAAACTGCACTACAAATACTTCAAAACCTACCGCATTTAACATGCCGATAGAAATCAGAGAATTGATCATAAAAACCACCGTAAGGGACGATAAAGAGCAAACTGCTCCGGCCAAAGGTGGCACACAAGCACCCCGCGAAGAGCTGGTTGCCGCCTGTGTAGACAAGGTCATGGATCTGTTAAAACAAAAAATGGAAAGATAGATGTCACTATTTGCCGAAGGAACACTGGAAAAGCTCAGGATAATACCCTGTGAGAAAGAGGACTACTCAGACCTCAACCTCAGCAATGAGGAAGCCTATTCAGTTATGCTCAACCCCGAGACTGTCTCTGAAAAGTATGAGGTGAGTTACACCGATACCTCAGGCTCAGGTTCGACTTCTTCAGAACTCAAGTTTGACAAAATTCTTCCATCTACCTATGACCTGGACCTGGTGTTTGACAGCACCGGTATTCTTACCGATGACAATTCACTGGGCACCAACCTGATCTCTTTTGAAGAGCCAGAATCAGTGCCCGATCAGATTACACGGTTCAAAGATGTGGTATTGAAGTATGTAGGCGAGGTGCATCAACCACGCTATGTAGTGCTCATTTGGGGACAAACCGATGGAGATAAACTCTTCAAAGGCAGGCTCACCAATCTGGACATCAACTACACCCTTTTTCAGGCCGATGGCACCCCTATCAGGGCCAAAGCAAAGGCCACCTTTAAGGAATCGATCACTGTAGAAGATCAGAACAGCGAGAAAAAAGATAATTCTCCTGACCTGACCCATGTGCGCATAGTCAAAGAAGGCGATACCCTTCCCCTTATGACTCATCGCATTTACGGTGATCCTAAATACTACCTGGAAGTGGCCAGGGTGAACAAGCTGAAGAACTTCCGCAACCTGGAAGTTGGCAGTCAAATCGTTTTTCCACCCATTGACAAGTCGGTAGCATGAGCGTTCAGGTAAGCGATCCGGTAATTAGCGGTGTAGTCACCTTCACAGTGATGCTCAATGGCAATGATGTCTCCGGACTCTATGCCATATCCAACATCGCCATTCAAAAAGAGGCCAATAAGATCTCTTTTGCACGAATTGGACTCACAGATGGCGATGTAAGCTCGCAGGATTTTGCAGCCAGCAATGAAGACGACATGGCCCCTGGCGCTGAAGTAGAAATACTGGCCGGTTACAACTCTGATGAGACTAGCCTCTTCAAAGGCATAGTGACCAAGCAGCGCATATCGGCCAGCTCCGGCAAAAGCGGTTTGCTTACGCTGGAGTGCCGAAACAAGGCCGTAGCCACTACCATTGGTCGCAAAAGCGCCTGCTTTCATGAGGTGACAGACAGTGACGCCATAGAGGAGATTTTAGGCAATTACGACCTGAGCCCTGAAGTGGAAGCCACAGAAGTAACCCACAAAGAACTGGTGCAATACCATGCCACGGACTGGGATTTTATACTCAGTCGTTGCGAAGCCAACGGACAGCTCATCCTTGTAGATGATGATGCCCTGGTAATAGCCGTGCCCGATGCCTCAAAAACACCGATGCTCAGGGTGGCCTATGGCGACAACATCATGGAGTTTGAGGCAGAAATAGAAGCCCGGTTCCAGTATGCAGCCGTCAACAACCTGTCATGGAATGCAGCCGACCAGGAGATGATTGAAGATGAAGGTGATGAGCCCGACTTGAAAGATCAGGGAGATCTGGCAGGCACCGACCTGGCCGATGTGCTGGGATTAGAGACCTTTAGCATGTTACATGCTGGTCAAATTCCGACAGAAGAACTGAAGGCCATTGCCACGGCACAAATGCTGAAAAGCAGATTGGGTCGCATTATTGGCAGGGCCACCATACAGGGCAATTCCGACATTAAAATAGGTGAATTCATAACCCTGGAAGGTGTCGGGAATCGCTATAATGGCGATGCATTTGTCACTGCCACCAGGCAAGAGATATCTAACGGTAACTGGCTGACCCACATTCAGTTTGGTCTTTCTTCCGAATGGTTTACTGAAAGCAAGAACATTAGCCAAACGCCAGCCTCTGGTCTGCTACCAGCCATCAGTGGTTTGCACATAGGCATAGTAACCCAGCTGCAAGACGACCCTGATAGCGAAGAGCGGATTCTCGTGAAGATTCCAGCCTTTGATCCTGAGGATGAAGGCATGTGGGCAAGGCTCGCCAAGCTGGATGCAGGCGACAGTCGTGGCACCATTTTTCTGCCAGAGATTGACGATGAGGTACTGGTGGGTTTTCTCAACGATGACCCACGCAAACCAGTAGTGCTCGGCCACCTGCACAGTTCGGCCAAACCCTCTCCCATAGCCGCCAGTGACGACAACCACGAGAAAGGCATAGTTACGAGAGATGAACTGAAGCTGATGTTCAATGACGATTTGAAGAGCATTGAACTCTCTACACCCAATGGTAATAGAATACTGCTTAGTGACGATGAAGGCGGAATTATCATAGAAGATGAAAACGGTAACAAACTGACCATGGCCTCAGATGGCATTGCCATCGAAAGTTCCCAGGTATTGGAATGCACATCAGCATCCGACACCACCATAGGAGCAGTCAACATTGGCCTTGAAGCCAGTGCGGAATTCAAAGCAGAAGGTGGTGCCGGAGCCGAAGTTTCGACCGGAGCCATTGCCGTATTGAAAGGATCATTAGTTCAAATCAATTGATATGGGAGCTGCCGCAAGAGTTGGAGACATGCACATCTGCCCCATGGTAACCGGAGTTGTGCCACACGTGGGAGGCCCAATATTGCCCGCAGGAGAACCCACGGTGCTCATTGGCGGTTTGCCTGCTGCTCGTGTAGGCGATATGTGTACCTGTGTTGGCCCGCCTGACTCTATAGTGGCAGGATCGGCCACCGTGATGATTGGAGGCATGCCAGCCGCCAGAATGAACGATTCAACGGCCCATGGAGGAACCATCATTCTTGGTTGCTTCACGGTATTAATCGGATAAAACAAAAAACACAATGTCAGAAAACAGGTCATTTCTTGGTCGTGGATGGAGCTTTCCACCGCAATTTTCCCGCCCCGAGGGCGGTACAGCCATTGTGAGCATGAGCGAAGATGAGCAAGACATCAGAGAGAGCCTGCACATACTGCTGAGCACCAGCCTGGGCGAACGAACCATGATACCCGGTTATGGCTGCGATCTCTCCTCGATGACCTTCGAAAGCCTGACCACAGGCCTGGTGACCTACATCAAAGACCTGGTGCGTACGGCCATTTTGCGGCATGAACCCAGAATTATTCTGAACAAGGCGGCCTTAAATGTAGAAAACGCTACAGAGGGCATGGTTTTGATTGAGGTGGATTATACCATTCGCAACACAAACACCCGAACCAACTTTGTCTACCCCTACCATATCAACGAAGCTACAGACCTATAAATGCCTGAGAACACTCCATATGAAAACCCGCTGGTGCGGGACGGCCAAAGCCAGGAAAGACGGGTGCTCAAAGCCTTACTGCCAGACTATGTGCAGGTAGACGAGCGTTCCAGGGAAGATTTCATGGCCTATGCCCATGAGTATGCCGGGCTTGTACAGTACTACAACGATAGCAACCAACGCGATGGCAGCTGGGAGGATTTCTTCAAAGAGAACACCGACCCCGACCAACCACATTATGCCCTCTTCCTGGCCTTTACCTGGCTTTTCAGAGTATTGCAAGAGGACATTAACACAATAACCGAGCGCCACCTCGACCACTATTACAAAGAAATTTTAAGGCTGCAGACCAAACCAGCAAAGGCCGATTCGGTACACCTGCTGTTTGAAATTGCCAAAAATGTAGAGCAGCACCTGCTGGAAGCGGGTACTGTGCTGAAGGCTGGAAAAGATGACAGCGGCAAAGAACTCTTCTATGCCCTTGATCAAGACCTGGTACTGAACAAAACTAAAGTAGCCGAGCTCAAAACGGTATTTCGTGAACCCCGATTCGATGAGGATGGTGAGGTGAAGAAAGTGGACGCATACGGCATGTATGCAGCCGCTGTGGCCGACTCCAGCGATGGCCTGGGTGCCGATCAGGGGACTGAAGGTTTTCAATGGAAGCTCTTTGGCGAATCGCAGGAAGGCCTGACGGATAGCAGCATGCAAAAGGCCAGCATTGGCTTTATGGTGGCATCTCCTGCCCTCTACCTGCAGGAAGGTACCAGAGAGATCAACCTGGGCCTTACCTTCAAATCCAGCATATTCACTGACTTCATTCCCTACCTGGTAGGCAATGTATTGGGCAGCAATTCGGGTATTACCCAAGACATGGTGGAAATGATCATGGCTGCCTATGACGCCAGAAAGGACTATACCAATGACCAGGAAGACGAGAACTCAGAAGAAGACGAACAAGAGAAAGCCGAGAAGGAAGCCATTCAGCTACTGGTTGATGCCATAAGAGCAAATAACGACCTGCAAATTGCACTTGCGGGCCTTGATTTTGACGCAGTCGATTATATCAAAGTATTAGACGAAGCCATTGAAGCCTCTTTTGGCCCTGCATTGGAAAATGCCTTTGTAGTCAGTTTTAGCGGTGAAGAAGGCTGGATTGGCCCTCTTACCGTAAATGGCACCCTTACTTCCAGCAGACATATCAAGCTTGAAATCACTCTGGACCGCGATCAACCAGCCATAGCCAACTACCTGGAAGAAGTGCTGGAAGCCGGCATTATGACTACTCAGCCGGTAATGCAGGTAATGCTGAACAATGATTCGGTTTTCCGCTATGACTTTCTTCAACCTGCCGAGATCGAGCTTTTCGTGATTGATGTGGCCGTGACGGGTGTGAAAAACCTGGTGCTGCAAAGCGACAGCGCCACATTGAATCCCGACAAACCCTTTCAACCTTTCGGCCCCCTACCACTGCATCGGTCGAGCCTTTATGTAGGCAGCGCTGAGGTTTTCAACAAAGCCCTCACCGAGTTTGAGCTTAACATTGATTGGGCCGATACACCTAAGAATTTCAATAAACACTATGCGGTATACAATACCGAAATAGAGGCAGCACTTACCAGCGCCAAGGCAACTGCTCAGGAAGAAGATTTTGAAACGCTGGAAAATGAGCACCTTAACTTTACCAACGAAAACTTCAAGGGCAGCCTCTTCATGCTCGACAAGGGCCAATGGGCAGATCTGAATGCCAATTCATCAGCCAACAATGCATATGGCCAGCATGTACAGCTCTTCACCGAAGGGAGTACCAGCAGCATTACGCTTAAAGCCCGCTCTAGTCAAAGTGAGTTGAATCGATTTGAACGATCCAATCAGATCAATACAATCAACATTCTGGATAACAGCACTTTAAAGGGGTTTATAAAATTACAGCTCAGTGCTGAACGAAATGGCCGTTTCGAAGCATTCGGGCACAAAGCATTCCCAACATTCTACACAGAAAAGATTGTAGAGAAAACCGCACCACAGAACATTGAGAAGCTAGGTACAGCGGAGGAAATAGCGCTACCCAACGAGCCCTATACCCCACTCATTGAGTCACTTTCTCTCAATTACAAAACCAAGGTCAATATCAACCTGAGCAACCTTGGCGATGAGCCAGAACAGTTCTTTCACGTGACCCCTTTTGGTACCGAAGAAAAAGAAAGAACACAGGAAAGCCAGGTAGTAACCCTACTGCCAAGCTTCGCCAATGAAGGCACCTTGTACATTGGACTCTGCGACCTGATGCCCCCTCAAAACCTCAGTTTGCTCTTTCAGGTAAACGAGAAAAGCGTCAACCATGAGTTTGTGGGTAAAGTTGAAAACCAGTGGAGCTACCTCTCTGACAGCGGCTGGAAAGACTTCCAGGAACAAGAAGTGCTGGAAGACAACACCGATGTATTCACCCGCTCGGGCATCATCAAGTTCAGCATACCCAAAGACATTGCCAGCAAGCACACACAGCTTACCACTGGCAAGTACTGGCTGCGGGTGACCATTCCTGAAAATACCCTGGGCGTAGCCGATGCCTATCAAATTGCCTCACAAGCGGTTACAGCCACTTTTGTGAACCAAAACAATGCCTCCAGCCACCTGAGCAGGGCCCTGGCTGCAGAGAGCATCAAGAAATTTAAGATCAGCGATAGCAAGGTTAAGAAAATTAAGCAGCCCCATGCTTCATTTGGTGGCCAGCTGGAAGAAACCAGCGAAACCTACTATACCCGCGTTAGCGAGCGCCTAAGGCATAAAAACAGGGCTATTTCTATCTGGGATTATGAACGCATTATCCTGGAGGCTTTCCCTGCTGTGTACAAAGTCAAGTGCCTCAACCATTACAACCCCGAAGTATCGGAATGCAAAAGACAGCTCAACCCCGGAGCGGTTACCCTCTTGATACTCTCTAAAGTAGAAGATGAAAACGAGCTAAGTAAGCGCCTGGCACCCATCACCAATGTAATCACGCTAAACGATATTAAGCAGCATCTGGCAGCCATCTCCTCTCCTTTCATCAGCGGTAGAAATAAGCTCTTTGTGCAAAATCCGGCTTACGAATACCTGAAAGTGAATTGCAGTGTGAAATTCAAGACAGGTTTCGACCAGGGCTACTATCAGGTAGAACTTAATACAGACATTCAGAAATACTTCTCGCCCTGGGCATTTGACGAAAGTCGCCCCATCAGCTTCGAGCGAAAGGTATTCAAGTCACTGATCATCAATTATATAGAAGAACTTGAATATGTAGACTTTGTCTGCTGCTTTGAGCTGTACCAGGCCACCGATGAGGATGGTCCATTCAAAGAAATTAAGGAAGACACCTATGAGGTGAGCGACCCTGCCACCATCCTCATTTCTGTCCATCAGCATGATATAGGTCTGGTGACTGGCGATGTGTGCGATTGCCGCAAAACGCAGCAACAAGACAATAATACCGTGGCCACCGGCATTGGTGCCATGATCGTGGAATACGACTTCGAAGTGTACGACCCTAAAGACAGTGAATCATGAACGAACCTAACTCAAGAGACAATATAAAGGACTATTTCATCACCGGTGCCATTCCTACCCAGGAGCAGTTTGAAGAGCTGCTCGATGCCTTTGTGCATCGCCATCACGAGTCAGAAGCCCGCGTGGGGCTAGGTACCTCCGCCCCTATGAACATATTGGATGTAGATGGTAGCGTAGCGATAGGCCATGCCTATGCAGGCAACAGAGAGGCTCCAGACAATGGCCTGTTGGTAGATGGTAAGGTAGGCATAGGTACGGGTGACCCCTTGGCAGAACTGCATGTAAATGGTGCAGCCATCATTGACGGTGGCGGACTCACCATTGGTGAAATTGAGGTGATTAATGCCGCAGGCGAATGGCACGATCCGGCAGCATTACAGGGTCCACAAGGTGACCCTGGGCAAAACGGTCAGGATGGACAAGATGGCGCACCTGGTGCCCCAGGTGCAGATGGTAAAGATGGAGAGCCTGGCACCAGCTTGTGGTCTGACGGAGTGGAAGAAGTGACTACTGATGTGAATGTGGGTATTCAAACCAAAACCCCTGAGACTGCCCTGCATGTAAATGGCTTTGTCACCAAACAACAAGTGGCCTTCACACTGAATGGAATGGAAAAGGTAGAAAGCAATTTCCAAATCAAATTTAATGCACCTGAAACCAATGAAGGTGGAGGCTGGCAAGAAGGCACGAATGAATTTATAGCCCCTGAAAATGGCACCTACTTATTCCTGTCCAACATCATTATACGTGAAGCAGGACAAGGGGGTGAATTGAGGCTGATTAAGAACCACGAACTACAGTCTCCACTCTTTCTTCTTTGGGAACAATTGATTGCTCAAGGTTCAATGAGCAATTCTCTGGCCGTACCCTTACAAAAAGGTGAAAGCATCACTGTGTTCGCCAATCAAACCATAAGCGACAAAAATGTTGCGCAATTCAACCTGACCGGATACAGACTCTAACCACAAGCCCTAAGCACCGTGCCCGAAATACTCACCATATCGAAACAAAAGCCGGATTCAAAGGCCGCAGACTTTCAATTCTTGATTGATAAGGCCCTGCGATACGTGCAATTAGTGGCCGGAAACAACTGGACAGACTATAATACACATGACCCGGGTCGTACCATTTTGGAACAACTCTCCTACGCCATCAACGACCTGTCATACCGCACTGCGCAACCTATAGCCAACCTTTTGGCCGAAAACAATGGTGAAAGCGGTAAGCAAACGCACTTCTTTACCCCTAAAGAAATACTGAGTGCTAACCCGGTTACGGTCAACGATTTTAGAAAAGTGCTCATCGACCTGAAGGGCATCAAGAATGCCTGGCTTGAACCCCGTGTTGAAGATGATTTTTATTCTGATGGCCCTGCCCTCTATTTCAATACCCTCACCAGAGAACTCACCTTTCTGGAAAACCCTGAGGAAGCTGCTGGCAAGGACATGATCCGCATGACGGGCCTTTACGATATACTGCTCGAATTTGAGTCGCACGAAACCTATGGTGACCTGAATGGAAGCAGCATTCAAAGAACTTTAGAAATCACAAATGCAGCCGATCCACTGTTTGGATTCAAGGCGGTATTTGCCACTGAATTTCCCTACTGGGACGACTCCATATTCCCCGACCTGAACCTTGATCAGTTTGATCCAGTCTATGAAGAAGCCATGGTAAAAGCCCTGGTTGCTAAACTGGTAGATGTAGACGCCACCACCTACCGCAAGCTGGAAAAATACAAAGTGCAGATCAGCTTTAACAACCAGCTTAGCCTGGTGATCACCGATAGATCCACCCGACAGCGACAACTAGACCTGGAAACCAGCCTGCAGAAAAAACTGGATGAAATGCTCAGGCTTTCTGCCAGCGACTACCTGGCCAAGGTCATGTATACAAAAGCGCTGGTGGCTAAGGTGAATGAGCGCCTCTATGAGCACCGCAACCTTTGCGAAGACTTCATCAACATTAAGTCAGTCAAAGTCAAAGAAATTGCCATCTGCATTAAAGTAGACCTGGAACATGACGCCATACCCAATACAGTCATGGCCAACATCTTCCATGAAATAGAGCAGTTCCTCTCCCCTGAGCTCACCTGGAGCAGCCTTGAGGCACTTCAGGCATCGGGCACGCCCGTAGACGAAATATTCGAAGGCCCCAGCCTGGACCATGGCTTCCTTACCCTGGACCAAATGCAGGTCTCCGACCGCAGAAGAATCATTTATGTATCAGACCTGATCAACATCATCTCTGACATTGAAGGTGTAAAATTCCTGGGCGAGATAGAGCTGGGTGTGAAAAAGGACGGAGTCTTTCAAGATCCGGGCGATGAGGTACAGTGGCATCTGGAACTAGGTAGTGCTGAAGAAAGCGACTATTTCATCCCAAGGCTGAACATAGACCATTCATCGGTCAAATTCAGAAAAGACCGCATACCCATGGCCACAGGTCGGGATGAGGTAAACACAGAGCTTGATAGGTTGAGGGCCGACAAGCCCATACTAGAAAACCCAATTTCTACCGACCTGACTACGGCACCAGGCCAGGCTTTAGATGTAGCCGAATATGTGTCAATACAAACCCACTTTCCTGGCACTTATCAAATTGGTGAAAGAGGCCCATCCCCTCACATCGACTTACAGCGCAAGGCGCAGATCAAACAACTGAAAGCCTATTTGTTAGTGTTTGAGCAGCTTTTGTCCAATTACCTGGCGCAGTTAGCCAATGTAAACCAGCTCTTTTCTCTCGACACCAGCATCGATAACACCTACTTCTCACAGGGCCTTCAGAATGTACCCGATGTAAATGAATTGCTCATTGGCTTTCAAGGCGATGAGAGCATGGACAAAGAGGAATTGGAAGCACACTGGCAGGCTTTTCTGCCCAAAGAAGACAAGGACGTGTACACCGACCGCAGAAACCGGGTGCTCGACCACCTCATGGCCCGCTTTCATGAGCATATTGATGATTATGCCAACATCATGCACTCCTACGACCTGGACACCTCAGGAGCCCAACTCATAGAAGACAAAGCGAGCCTGCTACAAGACTATCCGGCCATCAGTGCCAACCGTGGCAAAGCCTTCGACCTGCATACAGAGCCGGAAGAGAAACACTGGTTCTCGGGCCTGGAACAGCGCATGGCACGCCTGCTGGGCATAGACCTGTACAACATGACCGGCATTGGCGCCTACTTTGAGGCCTACCAGGATACTGCAGGCGAATACCGCTTCAGGATCACAGATGCTACCGGAGAGATTGTACTCAACTCAGCCGATGGATTGCCGAATGAAGTGGACATCAGAAACCTACGAGAACAGGTACTGGAAAGTGCATTGGATCCTTCCAGATACGAATACAAGCAAGACAGGCGTGGACTCTACTACCTGAACCTGTTATCGGCAGATGGCAAAGTGATTGCCCGCAGCCAGGAATATCATGAAGAAGAATCGGAAAGGCTGAATGAACTCATCCACCTGGTAGACAACCTGAGGAAGATGGACGAAAAGCTGCATGTGCTGGAGCATTTGCTGCTCAGGCCCAAAATTATGGGCACTGACCTGCTGCTGCCCATCAATGAGCCAGAACTGGCGGATGATGACACCTGCCTGGGCTGTGGCCATACCCCCTACAGCTTCAACATCAGCGTGGTATTGCCCAGTTGGCCCAAGCGATTCCGCAACCTCGATTTCCGCAAGCATGTGGAAGAGAAGATCAGAATGGAAACGCCCGCTCACATTTACGCCCGCATCTGCTGGGTAGACCATCAGCACATGGCCGACTTTGAGCAAAAGCTACAAGCATGGAAAACTGCCCTGGCAGCCGTGTACTTCAACGATGATCACTTTCTGGCTCAAATACCGGAGGGAAGCGATTTCACAGCCTATGGACAGTCGCTTATCGGCCAATCATATGCCTTGCTGAAAGAAGAGGTTCCCGCCAAAATCAGTTGGAGCAGAACCCATCTGAAAAGGCGAGTGAGTAAGCTAAAGCGAAAAGCGAAGCAGAAACGCCTGACCCTGGACTTCAGGTATCAATTGCTCGGTCTCATAGACCAAATGGAAAAAGCAGCCACTCTGCTCAACCGTTCCATTTGCCAAAATGCCCTGATCGAGACCCTTGCCTCACTGCGGACCATCTACCCAGAGGCCACACTCTACGATTGCGAAGACGGTGAAGGAGAAAACCCAATCGCACTCAATCAAACCATACTAGGAACATTTAAACCCAAGGAAGACGATGAGTAATGCAGTCATAAACAACCACACAAAGACCTACCCGGTTTTTGAGGCCAACCAGGTGTTATCTGCTGATCACCTCAACGACCTACGCAAATACGCTGAAAGCGAGATTTTTTCTACCCGTAACCAACTCATCGGGGTAGGCATAGTCCATGGCCTTGAATTAAACCCAAGCCAGAATGGACAAAGCATTAGCATTGGCGCAGGCGCAGGCATTAGCACCAATGGCTACCTTATATCGGCAGCCTCTGAGCAATCTTATCGCTTTGTGGTGCCCTACCAGTTTCAGAAAGAAGACGACCTGTCTAAAATTCAAATACTCGATGCCCTGGCCGACAATATTCTGAGAGAAGACGACAAAACCACCCGACAGGTGCGTAACCTCCAGGGCAACCTGGTAGACCTCACCGTCTCCTTCTATGAGCTGGTGGCCGATGAAGACTTAAGGGTAACCCAAGGCAATGACAGCCAACCTCTGCGCAATGTGCGGAATGGTGGAGAAGATGGAGTGGCCCTTTACCTGGAATCGCTGGACAATGACATAGACTCCTGCTTCACCACCAACTGTGACGAGCGCGGCATTGAGCGGCACCAGACGGTTCGCCCGCTGCTCATCATCACCAACAAAGACATTGAGGTCCACACCCCTTTTCAAAGGCCAGTCATACTACCAATTCCCCGGCTGCGATTCAATCATAGCAATGCACCCGGCCTTATAGAATCTTTCAAAGTGGCCTGTGCCGATGGTATGCTCACCACCCTGGAAAGGGCCATAACCAAAACAGACCGCTACCTGACCCAACAGCTGGGAACCGAAAATGTAACCCTTTCTCAAGGCAGGCTACGCGATATCAAGACCGTTTTACTGAACACAAGGCCCAATTACCTTCCCTACTTTTATGAGCTGGTACGGGATGTAAGTCAAGCACTTACCGACCTGTTGGATGCCACTGAAGGCATTGAGGAATTGACCAAAACTTTGCCCCGCATATTTGACCAGCACCTCATTTTAGGACCTGTCAGTCTGCAAAGCCATGCCTTTCCCCGTACCGAATTCATTCCGGCACCGGAAGAAGAAGACACCAGTCTATGGAAAACAGAAATTGAGTTTTTGTGGCAAAGGCTGCATGCTTTGATCCTCTGCTTCAGCCCTGAGGCACAGGGTGAAATCAAAATCACACCAGGACATACCACCACGCACGATCTGCAGCTGCAGAGCATGCCCTTTTTCTATAGCCAACTGAACAGGCTTCCGCTTCAAAAATTCTGGAATCTTGAATTGCATATAGATCTACGAAGCAATGAAGTGCCCAGCTATTTCAGCAACCAATATGCCAATGCCAGGCACTTGACCCATCCGTTGGAATATGAACATGAGGGCAAAGACCTGCTTTTAGTAGAAGACCTTATCGGCACGCAAAAGTCTACCACGGTAGAAGCATTGCAAGCCTTGAAAAAGCAGCATCACCTGGCTTTTGGCGTGGTGGCACTCAGGGTGAGTTCAACTGACCATGACGAGCCCTATCCCCTGCCCGCTATGGACGACCCGCTGGCCATTACTGAAGATAATTTCAAAACCTTTATAGAAGAAAACCCAGGCCTCTATCATGGTCGGGGTGTGCGCAAAGACTGGACATTGGTGCTGGTATTTGAAGCCGAGCCAGACGACACCGATGGCCAAATTGCGGCAGTGCTGGTATTGCCCTACATCTGTTGTGGCAAGCAGCAAATAGCGGCCCCAGAGCCCTATATACTCGATGCGCATGACGATGAAGTGACTGCCACGGCCAATGCCGCCACCGGAATAGACGCTCTGGCCAACGATGAATTTGACCCCAACAGCCCCTACGAAGTGGAGCTGATTGAAGAGTTCACCCTTGATGCGGTGAATGAGACTACCACTACCGTCACAGACGGTGTGTTAGACATCGATGCCCTTGACAACGACCTGTACGACCCCGACAGCCCGATTGAAGTGGAGCTACTCTCAGAGCTCAATGCCAATGATGTGGCAGCAGATGCAGACGCTAATGAAGCCACAGACATAGACGTGCTCAGTAATGATTCAGTAGACCCAGGAGACATAGAACTGGACTTTGCCGACCAACCATAAAAATAATAATCCAATGGAAGACATTATAAAAACCATAACCACTAAAAAGGGAGCGCGCGTATCGCTCGTTCAGCCGCAAGGAGGGCGCCCATTTTTTCGCTACGAGGCGGGTGCCAATGCCATTACCGACACATTCCGCTACCTCATTCGCCAGCATGGCCAGGAAGACACTGCTACGGTAACTGTAAACGTAGAGGTGCCTGTGGAAGAAAATACAGCCCAGGACTACTTCAACCAGCAGGCCAATGGCTTTATCAAATGCATGGAAAAATTCATGGATGGTTCTACAGCCACCAAGGCCCTTTTCAATATGCTGGGAATTGATGAAGGCCTTACCCTGAATAACGAATGGATGGATGAAGTATTCCAAAACTTCAACTTCTTCGACTACGCCACGGAAGAAGGTCAACCATTCATCTTCGAAGAACACGCGGCCAGATACGTCTACATGAAAGAAGGCTACTGGGACATGATGCCTGGCAATGATACCATCGAGATTATTTTCCCTTCTTCAAGGGAATCTCTGGACAATGATGCCGTGCTTGAAGTAAGAGATTACAAATACACAGAAGTAAAAACTGAAGATGGTCTCAACTTCTTCCCTACCCATGTCGCAGTGCAGCTTCGCATCAAAGAGCAGCCTTACTTTAGCTTTGCCCTCAACGGTAAACAGTCAGAAACAGAAACCGAATATCACGAAGGCAGCGGGTTTCCCATCGCTTTTGATGCCCGCCTAAGCATTGAGCCCTACAACCTGGAACTGCTCATGAAAAATGACAGTGGTAAGATACTCTATCCAAGCATTAGCCTTAGGGATACTGATGGGTGTAAAGTAGGCATGGATGCCGAAATTCACCTTCAGGATGAATTGCATAGTGACATACGCTCAGAACAGATACATGTAGAAAACGTCAACCTCTATGTAAACGAATTGACATTCAGAGGCCTGGAAACGTTCTGGGTAGCCAATCAGACCAAGGCAGAAACACAGGAAGCCATAGACAGCATTATCAAAATTACCTGTGAGTACCAGGGCGAAATCATTGGTCAGGTGCGTTTTCTGCTAGAAGAAGAAGCCGTAATGCTTGAATATCAAGATGGCACCAGTCAAAACCTCAATGAACTGGTATTGAAGTTCATGGACGACTACTTCAACAATCCAAAACCAGACGGAAGTGAAAGAAACAATGCCTTTGAAATGGCCGATGGGCACTATCCTGGTGCAGACTCACAATCCAAATCTGTGGATGAAAGTGCCGGTAAGATGGGCGCCAAACTCTCTGAAGGCATGCGCAGAAGAGCATCCAAAAGCAATGTAAATACAGACAAAATAGCTGAATTCATTGGCCGGTTCTTCTCTGGAGGGAACAAGGAAGAATACGATCACTCACCCTATGGCGATGATTATTACTATCACGCCCAGGAGGAAGAAATGAGGCGACAGGAAGAAGAGGAGCGCAAGCGTAGAGAGGAAGAAGAGCACAGGCTCAAAGAAGAGGAAGAGCAGCGGCTGAGAGAAGCAGAAGAAAAGGAAATCTCTGATCGAAAGGCAAAAGAAGCAGCAGACGCTAAAAAAGCGAAAGACCTGGCAGATGCCAGAAAAGCCAAAGCGCTGGAAGAGGAGAAACTAGCAAAGGCAGCAGCCGATAAGAAAATCAAGGACGCAGCTGACGCAAAAAAGGCTAAAGACCTGGCAGACGCAAGAAAGGCCAAGGAGCTGGAAGAAGAGAAACTGGCAAAGGCAGCAGCCAATAAGAAAATCAAGGATGCAGCTGATGTCAAAAAAGCAAAAGACCTGGCGGATGCGAAGAGGGCCAAGGAGCTGGAAGAAGAGAAACTAGCAAAGGCAGCAGCCGATAAGAAAATCAAAGACGCAGCTGATGCAAAACAGGCAAAGGATATAGCGGGTACCAAAGACTTTACTGAAGTCAAAGAGGTCAAAGACCTATCCGATGTCAAAAAGGCCGCAGACTTTAAGGATGCGAACCTTGGAGGCAAAACGAAAGGTAGTTAAACCAGCAAACCGCCATGAGTCATAAAATACAGAAACAAGTATTACAACTGGACATACCGTCTGGCCTTGACTCATGGCGCTTTCAAAATGAATTGCGCGATACCTTCAACTCCCAGGTGCTACCCAGGCTGGAAAAAGCCTGCGATGAGCTTGGTCTGGACGATGGTACCGTTTTCAAGATAGACTCCCTCCTGCTCGATACTGGAGAAATTAGCCGACATGGCCTGACCCAGGACTGGGCCGGGCAGATCGAAAGGCAGTTCAAAGAGCAAATCAAAAGGCTAAAGACCCGTGGGCCAATGGCAGCCGAAAAGGTAGAAGTGCAAACCACCAATCAATCAGATTTATCTGCCGTATTGCATTTTCTCAAGCTGGGCGTATTGCCCTGGTGGGTTAAAAATGAGGGAGCCCGGACCCTTCGGGAAATGCTGAATAAAACAATTAACGATCAGCCTCAGACTTTCATCGCCCGGCTAAAAAAACTCCGCAATCGCGAATTGGCAATCAGGCGTTTGCTCAAACTGCTACCTACTGTTTTGCTGCAAAAATTCAGAGCAGGAATAAGTACCGAATCAAATTTGAGTGAGCAATTGACCCAGACCCTTAAACCATTAAAAACTGTTCCTTCGCAAGATGCATTGCTAAGACTAGACAGCATCGAAATCATTGCACTGCTTGCTGAAAAGACAACTGAACCTCAGGTGCTTCTTTATGAATGGATAAGGCAGGAGCTGGCTTTTGGTCCGAATGCTCATAAAAAAGTCCATTTTATTCATAAATCACTAATTAACAACCCCTTAATAAGGAAAGACCAACCAATACTTAAACACAAATTAACTCAAGTATTGACTCAAATATTTGAGCAATTGGAACAAGAGCAAGTGTTGAAAAAGTCGACTCCTTCCGGTTCCAAATTCAGCGAACTGAAAGAAAAGGCACGAGCAAAAGACACAGCCAGTAGTCAGCTTAAAAAAGGTGAAACCAATGCTGAATCTGATGTAAATATTGAAGCTCAGCTTTCAAATAACAATGCCACAACCGAAGCCAATAGCAAGAACAAAGTAGACGCTAAAAACACCCCACAGCCTGAACCTACAGAACAGACCAAGGCTTCAAAAGAGTACAAAGAACAGACCTCACAACCTTACAAAAACACCGATACTCATTCACCAACACCCGCTGATCTGGAAGAAGATAAAAGTGCTGCCGACCGAAAAGAAATGCAGCTCCCTCCTCTTAACAAAGAAGACAGTCATGTATTCAAACAATTGGAGCGCATCAGGCAGTTAGCCCGTGAGAAGCAAAGTGATGCTGAACAAACAGTGAACAACCCAGCAGCTGACTCTGTAACAGATCATTCTGCTAACCAACCAGCATCAGCAGCAAATGAGGCAGAGGCAGAAACTGGGTCAGGCCCGGGTCAGACCATTGCTGAAGGTCAAAGAAGCAGCATACCAACCAAACCTTCTAATGATTCTGCAAAGCTTCATCACCCTGTGGAAGACAACAAAACTCCCTCCCATTTCAGCTATGAGCTGCCACAAGTAGAAGTAGAAGAATGCTACATCGCCAATGCCGGTTTGATCCTGTTTTGGCCCTTCCTGGGAAGGTTTTTCAAAAACCTGGACCTTGTAGAAGACAATGCTTTCAAAAGCACAGAAGCCCAGGAAAAAGCAGCGCTATTGATACAATACCTGCTGGGCGACAAGCCTGAATTGGATGAATTTGCACTGCCTCTGAATAAGCTGCTTTGTGCCCTACCCATCGAGCACCCCATTACTACTGAGTACACAATTACTGATGATGAAAAAGAAGGCTGCGAAGAGTTATTACAGTCTACCATAGACAACTGGGGAGTGCTCAAAGGCACCAGTATTGCTGGTTTTCAAGGCTCTTTTCTCAACCGGGAAGCCGTATTAAAAAAGCAAGAAAACGGCTGGCTGCTACAAGTAGAAAAACAGGCCTTCGACATGCTGCTCGAACAATTGCCCTGGCCTTTGAGCATCGTAAAAATCACCTGGATGAACGAACCGATTTACGTAGAATGGTAACCGATCTAATCACCAATAACGCCCTTAGTCTGCAAAAAGACCTGGAATGGTTTTATAAAGTCATTAATGCCAGGCTGAGCATTCATTTCAAATTGAATGGAGTCAATCCGAATGTATTTGAAATTGAGCCACCAGAGGTCGACCCTCAAGCCTCTCGATATGAGCATTTCATCGCCCATTATAACCTCACATTTGCAGAGCGTTTTATACTGCTAATGGCCCTGACGCCACACATCAAACCAGAGTTACTGGATGTTTTCTTTCAGAAAAATCTGACCCTGGAGCGCGGCCATACCGAATTTGGTGGTATTCAAGGCGCACACCATGGCGGCTTTATCCCTACCGGTGAAACGGCCTTGTTTGTACTGGCAGGACAAGAACTTCAGACTCGCTTTGCGCTATTACAAATCTTCGATGGAAACCACTTTTTCAGCCAACACAATATTCTCAAACTCGAATCGGTGAGCAACGAAGAACCCTTCCTAAGTGGGGTGGTCAAGATTTCACGCGAGTACCTCGACTTCTTTACTCTGGGCGAAATGCGCAAGCCCAATTTCAGCGCTGAGTTCCCTGCCAGGCTTATTAACACAGATTTGGAATGGGACGACCTGGTGTTGGAAAACAGTCTTTTGCGCCAGATAGGGGAAATTAAATCGTGGATGGAACATGGCGCTACCCTTATGAACGACTGGGGACTCGGCAAAAAACTGAGACCCGGCTACCGTGCCCTCTTCTACGGCCCGCCTGGCACTGGCAAAACCATGACAGCCTGCCTTTTGGGCAAAGCAACCGGCCGCGATGTCTATAAAATTGACCTTTCCATGGTGGTCTCCAAATACATAGGCGAGACAGAGAAAAACCTGGGCCGTGTATTCGACCAGGCCGAAAACAAGCAATGGATCTTATTCTTCGATGAAGCCGATGCCCTCTTTGGCAAACGTACCAATGTAGAGGACGCACACGACCGGCATGCCAATCAGGAAGTGAGTTACCTGCTACAACGCATCGAAAACTTTGACGGCATCATCATCCTCGCTTCCAACCTAAAAAACAACATGGACGAAGCATTTGCCCGAAGGTTTGAATCCATTATCCAATTCGCAATGCCCAGGCCAGACGAACGGCTACGCATTTGGAAAAACGGCATCTCTCAAAAGACCAGCCTTGAAGAAAAGATAGACCTGCGCAAGCTGGCTCAGAAATACGAGCTGTCCGGAGGTTGCATCATGAATGTGGTGCGCTATGTCTCGCTACAGGCCCTTACCAGAGGTAGCGAAGAATTATTACTTGATGATATAGAAACCGGTATTAGAAAAGAATTCCTCAAAGAGGGAAAAACCATCTAGCCTATGGCTGAAGCCCAGGTAGCCACCAAATCGACCCCAAAGCAAAAACCCGCTGCCAAGGCCAAAAAGGCCGACATGACAGTGGCCAAGCCCGATTTGGTTCAAACCAAGGCAACCCCCGCCCTACTTTCCGGCAACCTATTTCAATCGGCAAAGCCCACTAACGGTGCCGGGAATGGCATCTTTAGACGCAGCGTACAAACAAAGCTGAAAGTAGGCCAGCCTGGCGACAAATACGAGCAGGAAGCCGATGCCGTGGCTGATCAGGTAGTACAGGCCCGATTTCAATCAACTACCACAACAGAAGAAAGTGCACCAGGTCTACAAACTCAATTAGAAGAAGAACCAGAAGTACAAACTAAGTCCGAGGAAGAACCTGAGGTACAGATGCTGGACGAAGAGGAGCCGCAAGTTCAGGCTAAGTCAGAAGAGGAAGCTGAGCTGCAGATGATGGCTGAAGAAGAGCCCGACATCCAGGCCATGGCAGAAGAACCAGAGGTTCAGAAGATGGAGGAAGAACCACAGGTTCAGGCCAAGCCAGAAGAGGAACCTGAGCTACAGATGATGGCTGAAGAAGAGCCTGACATTCAAGCCATGGAAGAGGAACCTGAGGTGCAGGCCATGGAGGAAGAACCGGAAGTTCAAACTCAAAAAGCAGAGGAAGAAGTACAGGCCAAAGATGGCAATGGAGAGACCACGGATAGTTTTGATAATCAATTAGGTGCCTCCAGCAATGGTGGTTCTCCCCTTTCTCAATCCACCATAGGTCAGGTAGAACCCCACTTAGGAGCCGATTTAAGTGGCGTACGCGTTCATACAGACAGCAGTGCGGTGCAAATGAACCAGCAACTAGGTTCTCAGGCCTTCACCCATAAAAACCATGTTTATTTCAACGAAGGCAAATACAATCCTGGCTCTTCCAGTGGAGATCACCTGATAGCCCACGAGCTCACCCACACCGTTCAGCAAGGGGCCTCTGTCAAAACTAAACCTGAGGAAGAAACAGAAGACGAGCTACAAACCAAGGCAGAGGCACCCGAGGTGCAAAAGCAATTGGGTGATGCTCCAACAGACAGTGCTGATGCCGCTCCTGCTGCACCAGCCGCCAATAACGACAGCAGTGGCAGCGATACCTCTGATAACACAGACAATACCCCTCCACCCGCCTCTAATGAGGCCGGAGACACTGGTAGCACCCCACCTTCTGCCCCACCTGAAGACAACAACTCAGGCAATGCGACAGAGCCTATTGCACAAGATGCGCAGGACCTGAACAAAGACAACCCTATAAAGCAACGTGGCACTACAAAGGCTGCCGAGGGGCAAAAAGTGGAAAAGCTAGCCTTAGAAGGCAGCTCAGAAGAATCCATGGCCTCTTTCACCAAAGCAGGAGCCTCTAAAATAGCCGCCTCTCTGCCAGGTTTGGGAGAAGCCATGAGTCAAAAACTGGGAGCAGAAAAGACCAAAGAAGCTGCAGAAGCACCTGTTCTTACCGCCAGCACCACCGGTGTAGACGACCCCAAAGCCAAGCCGGCAAACGCTATTGGTGCCGCCAAAAATGCCGCATTAAACGATGGGGTCACAGAACCTGAACCAGCAGCACAGCAGTTAGAACCTCATAAAGAAGGCGCACCATTACCCAAGCATCGCAAAGACGATGAGCTGGACAAAGACAAACCCCAGGCAGCAGAGTCGGGAGGCTTTTTCTCCTGGCTGTTTGACAAGTTTAAGAATGTGATGGGGGGCGTCTCAACCAAAGACAATGGTCTCAACACCAAAGCCGGGAAAACACCCAAATTAGATGCTACCGGCCAGGCCAACCCAGAACGTACGGCTAATCAGACCAAAGAAGGCAAAGACCAGGTAAATGCTGAGAAAGACAAATCGGCAGAGGAAATCAAGAAAAACCCCGGGCAGGAGAACATACAGCCACAGTACTTTGAAGTGCCTAACACCTTAAAACTCAATGCAGAAATACAGGCTAAGGTAGTAACTGAGCAAGATGCGGCAATGGCTGATTTTGTAGACATGCCCATGCCTGAAGAGGTGCGCACTGTGGCAGACCTGGACATGGCCCCTACCCTTGAAAAAAGTCTGCTGCAGCCCAGGGAACAAACGCAACAAGCAGCACTGAAGCGTGACACCGAGAAACAAGCCGCAATAGCAGATTCTGAGGCTCAGGTAGAGCAGATGAACAAAGAGGCAGAGCAGCAACAAAAGAAAGCTGTGGATGAGAATCGCAAAGCTGTTGCAGATGAACAGCAGCGAGGCATCAATGAGGCCAACACCCAAATGAATGCCTTTACTACAGAGGCAGACAAAGAGCAGGGAAAAGCCAATAAAGCTGCCAAAGAGCGCATTGCCAAGGACCAGGGAGATGCCGATAAGAAGATGAAGCAAGCTGAGGCTGATGCGGCAAAAGAGAAGAAGAAAGGAGAAGCCAAAGCAAAGGCGGAGAAGGAAAAGGCCAAGAAAAACTCAGAAGACAAAAGCTGGTGGGGCAAGTTCAAAGATGCCGTTTCCAGTGCTGTAAGTTGGTTAACTGAAGCAATCGGGGCCATTTTCAAGGCCATTAGAGAAGCCGTCAAATTCATCATAGATAAAGCCAAGAATGCGGCCCTGGCACTGATTGAGGCGGGTAGAAAATGGGTAGTAGAAAAGCTAGAGCAATTTGGCAGCTGGCTCAAAGAAAAGGCCAATAAATACCTTGCAGCCTTCCCTGCCCTGCGCGATAAGGTCAATGGCTTCATTGACAAAACTGTAGATGCTGCCAAGGCAGTGGTGAATAAGATTGCCGATGGATTGAAGGCTGGTGTGGAAGCCCTGGCCAATGCCCTAACCAATGCCATTAATGCCGTTCTCAATGCCTTTGAAACGGCCCTTACCGCAGCTGTGCAGGTGGCCGGTGCCATGTTGAAGGGCGACTTTACCGAAGCCCTGAAGATTGCCTTCTTTGCCACCTGCAAAGTAGCAGGCATCGATCCCAACCCCATCATGGAGTTCATCAACAATGCCGGGGAAACGATCAACATCATTTTCAAAGATCCGGCCGCCTTCTTTGGCCATGTAGCCTCTGGTGTCAAGCTAGGTCTCGACCAGTTCGTGACTAACATCAAAAAACACCTCATCAGCGGACTGATCGGCTGGCTTACCGGAGCCATGTCTGATGTACCCATTCAAATGCCGCAGAAATTTGACCTGAAAGGTGTCTTCAGCCTCGTGATGCAGATTCTGGGCCTCACCTACGACCGGATCAGAGCCAAAGTGGTGAAGCGCATTGGTCCTAAAGGCGAACAGGTGGTCAGCGGTATGGAGCAGGGTTTCCAGTTTGTCAAAGATCTGGTGACCAAAGGCCCTATTGTGCTATATGAAAAGGTGCAGGACAAGTTCACCGAGATCAAGGAAATGGCCATAGAGAAGATCCGCAATCTGGTCACTATTGAGGTAGTCAAAGCCGGTATCAAATGGCTCATTGGCCTGCTCAACCCCGCTTCGGCCATTGTGAAGGCCGTACTTATGCTCTTCGACTTTGTCATGTTCCTGGTAGACAAGAAAGACCAGATCATGGGCTTTGTTTCAGCCGTCTTTGGCACTGTGGGCCCATTGGCACGTGGCCAAATTAAAACCGCTGCCAATGCAGTGGAAGGAGCTATGGGCCGTGGTGTACCACTTATTCTGGGCCTGTTGGCCAACCTGGCCGGTTTAGGAGGCATTGGCAAGTCGGTGGCCAAAGTGATCAAGACCATTCAAAAGCCAGTAGACAAAGTGGTAGACCCCATCATTGGCTGGCTGGTGAAGCAGGGCAAGAAGCTTTTCAAAAAAGGAAAGGCCGGGGTTAAGAAGTTAAAGGACAAGGTATTTAGCTTACTGGGCCTGAAAAAAGGATTTAAGGGTAATGATGGTAAGTCCCATACGCTTTTCTTCAAAAAGAAAGGCAAAAACTATCAGCTCACCACTGCCAGTACACCAACCAGAACTGAAGAATATGTCAAAGGAGTTGCACAACACTATGCCGAAGAAAACACGATTGAAAGTATCGCTCCTGATGAGCCCAAGGGTAAATATGTACTGAACGGTGACTGGAAGGCAGTTGGCGGAATGAGTGCAGGTCAAATTAAGACCATATTCAAACAGATTGAATCGGAAGTTAACCTGGTAAGAGATGAGATAGTACGATGGAGGGAAAAGGAAGGAAAGCAGGAATCCAGGGCAAAAAGTCCCGGGATAGAAGGTGGTCAAAATCTTTCAAACGCCTTGAACAAACTTGGTCAATTACTTGCATCCTTGCCACCATCCGGAGCTGGGAATCTTACCAGACCAAAATCAAAAATCCGATGGCCAGAACAGAGAAAACTGACCTCCTCGACAGTAAATAGCACCGATGGAGAAACTATGGTTGCAGATGTGCTTAGCTCTGTACCTGGATCACACAGTGGCAGTGCCGCTTCGTTCAAAAGTGAGCTACTCAAAAAGATTAACCAAAGAGGTGAATATGTAGCAGGACACTTATTACATGACAAATTGTATGGGCCTGGCAATAAGGCAGAAAACCTGGCTCCAATTACTGGTACGAGTAATACCAACATGTCCAGAAATGTGGAAGACCCCGTCCTAGATCACGTCTTCAAGAAAAACAGGGTAGTGAAATACACTACCACCATGCACTACCCTAGTGACTCACCTGGTGCACATCCTATACCTGAGGAAGCCATGAGGCCAACCAAGATGACTTTCAGCCTTAAAGAGCTTGAATATAAAGGCCCGGCAAACGATCAGGGAGCCATGCAAACACCAGAGCAATGGGGTGAAATGAATCCACAACCAGCAGACTTGCCAAGAATATCGCAAGAGATTGAATCAAACCCTGCAGGCTTGAATACTCCACTTGGAGCCAAAACAGTGAGTAACAGAAAAAAAAGTGATCTGGAAAATATTTTAAGACCTCATAACCATAGTAACCTGGCCTATTGCCAATACATAGTGCAGGAAAGAATACAGAATGGTCCCTATGACAACTTGCCAAACTTTAAAGACCGGCTAGACTTTGATGTGGAGAGACCAATACTTTCTCCTAAAGGCAAAGGATTTCCAGCTTTTTTATCAAAACTCAAGGCTTTGACTGATACTCAGTGGACAGAAGTTAAAGACGATATTGAGAATGAAATCCTTGTTACTGTTAAGGACTATGAGAATAATTTTCCTGTAGGTTTATCTCAGTCTGAAGCATGGATTCTTCATCGCTACGCTAATAAAGTCACATTCTATAACCTTAACAGCAGCAATTGTGAAGAAGAAATGAAGAAGGTTACCAGCATGCGAAATAAGCCTACTGGTGAAGGTTTAGCGAATTGGGCTACACTAGTAGGTGCTACACTTGATACTAAAGTCAATACTCCTAACGATCCAGACCTTGATACCTGGAAATAGTTTTAACCCTACAAACTAAAAAACCCATGTTTGAAAACTCATCTACCCATACCGCCAGGAATATCAGGAACATAGCCTCATCCATATATCAAAGCAAGGGAACAAGAGGTACCATCCAAACCAAATGTGCAGCCTGTTCTCAGGAGGAAAAGGTTCAGCGAAAGGGTGAAGAAGAGGAATTAATTCAAGCCAAGCTCATTCCACAGATACAAAAACAAGAAAATGAGGTAGCCCAGCCGCCAGCTGATGCACAACCAGAAACACAGCCTACAGCCACTGAAACTCCAGAGGCGCAAGCTGATGCTCCCAACACTGTAGCTCCTATTGAAATTACTGGCGGTGGACCTGAGTTTAGCTGTGAGCCCACCCCCATGAGGCGTGCTGATTTTCTGGCAGAACCCGACACTGATGATTCTCAGCTAGGACTCACCCGCCTCAGTGTTAATCAAGTGGTATTTCCTGAAGCCAATACAGTGCCTATGGGCAATCAACTGACCCTGGAACCCACCTTTACATCGGTAGGAGAAATACGCTCCATTTTCACCACTGCCGGTAGCTACATAGAAGGAGAAATGCCTGCTACAGAAGGGCGATGTCCCGGAGGCATGTACCCCATCAGGTGGAGTATCTCAGGTCCGGCTGCTCAAAAAATCAGAGAGGGTGAACAAGAACATTGTAATGACTTTCAATATGCCTTCGAATCAACGCTCAAAAGATATGAAGCAGCTGTAAATGAAATTGCTGGAGTAAGAACCTTTGCCAGTCAGGCTGCAGCCAATGATTATCTGGAGCAACGAACTGGTGTAGCACCGGTAGACTGGCGGTCAACTTTTGTCCGTTTGGCCGAACAAACACTGGTGAGAGACCAGAGAAATTGGCATACGCCAGACCCCGCATACTCAGATCCCTACTACTCAGATTGCGAGAACATAAGGGCAATATTAAGAGGAGATTCATTTGATCATATAGGCGACACGCCATCCAGTGACATAATTCAGTAGGTAAAAAAACATGCAGCAGCATTCAAAAACCACACCTGTCAGAAACCAATCATCAGTGGCCTCAACCTCAAAAAAGGGAGCCAGTTCCGTTCAAGCCAAACTCAAGGTAGGCCAGCCCAATGACAGCTATGAAAAAGAAGCAGATCAGGTGGCCGATCAGGTAGTGCAAATGAAACCCAATGATGCAGGAACCTACAACCCCGCTCCCCTATTCAGTACTACTCAGTCTAATAACAATCAGGTTTCAACGAAAAAAGACGATGAGCCAGAGCTACAGCGCAAAACCGAAGCATCTGAGCTAGCCCCTGCGGAAAGCAGCACCACCCTTCAAAGTACGGCTCCAGTAGTACAGCGGAAAAAGGATGAAGAACTTATCCAGAAAAAAGGCGGTGAAGGAGAAGGAGAAACAGCTCCCAGCGACATAGAGAGCCGTATCAGTAGCAGCAAAGGCATAGGCAGCCCAATGGCCGGCAATACACTGGGCCATATGAATCAGGCCTTTAATGCCGACTTTTCCTCAGTAAGCATACACACCGACCAGCAGGCCGTGCAGATGAGCCAGGACCTGAACGCCAAGGCCTTTACCTCTGGCAATGACATCTATTTCAATCAAGGTCAATATGCGCCCGAAACTACAGGAGGTCAAAGGCTGCTTGCCCATGAGCTGACTCACACCATGCAGCAAGGTGCAACCTCACATATCCGTAAGGAGGGTAATGACAATCCATCTAACCCTCAGCCAATTGAGCGTAATGAAGAGATCGAAGAATTCCTCAAAAGTGTGAATGATGACTTCAATCAAAACGTGGAATTTGAAATGAAGGACTGGGAGTCTAAAAACCCCAATCATACTGCCCTTGAACGCGCAGAAAAATTAAAGGCTACTCGCGAAGATGAGATGAAATTTCAGAAGTCACTTTTCACCGATGAGTACCTCAGTGGTTTGGGCATGAACCCAGCTGAAGTTCGTGCCTATATAGCCAATAGAAAACTGGAAATTGAAACACAAGTAGAAAACATATCAGGTAATGTTAAAAAAGTAGAAGCCTTCACACCAGCATTTGAGAGCAAGTACAGTGAACTATTACAACTGATTACCCAAAAGATTGAAAAGCTAGCCACTAAAATTTCCGGTACTTCTGACTTCAATAAGGAACGCTATTATAATGCACAGTATCAGGAATTAAAGGCCTCACTCACCTATTTCAAAAAAGAGAATACCAAAAAGTATTTCTCACTCATCAAAAAAGACATAGAAGCCATTGATGAACTCATAACTGAGATCAAAGAATACCCCTTTCCATACAATGCGAAAACAGCCGATCAACACGGTCAATACCTACTAGAATCGGCCGCTACGCTAAGGAGATATGCCCAGAATGTTGATCTGTACATCGAATCCATGGTATTGGCGGGTGAAAACCTCAGTTATAGTCTGTCATTAGTTGAGAACATTGTGAGCGGACCTGAAGGGTCTGAATCCGCAGGGGGAGACAAAGAAACTGAAGGAGGAAAACCAGAAAGTGACGCACCGCCCAAAGAAGCACCAGGGCCTGATACAAAGCCTGAAAAAGACCCCGATGCTCCAAAGAATGATGAAAAGGTAATCGAAGAAGAAGACCCTGAGCTTAGTGATGAAAAAATTGAGGAAGAGGAAGCCGATGAGGAGTTCAAAGACTTTATGTCCCGATTGAAGGAAATAGCCACCGTGGAAGACTCCTTAGGAATAGATGAAACTGGCTTCCTGGCAAAACTCAAAGCAATGTCTCCCAATGAACGCGAGCAATTTCTGGAATACCTCAAAGGCATGATGGAAAAAGGCAGTGATGAAGAGGAAGAGGAAAAATCGATCCTGGCTAGCGAGGCTATGGCCAAGTTTGACAAACTCACTGAGTTGGAAAGGAAGATACTTGACACCAACAGAAAGCTGAGGCAGGACAGTGATCGTGCAAAAGGTGAAAAAATCAGCATAGATCTGGGTGAACTGGAGTCGCCCACCAATCCCGATGGTAAAACAGCCCAGGAACACCTCGAAGAAATGAGCCAGGCCGACTCGGTACTCAATAAGATCAAAGAGCAGGCAGGAGTAAAAGGAGATTCATGGGGCTTTGACCTGGGCTGGTCGCCTTTTCTTACTGAAATGAGCGTGTTTTATGCCTTGCTCGCGGGAGGAGGCAAAAGATCAGAGGGTGTAAAAGATATTTCTCAGGAACTAATGGGAAACCTGGGCAAGATCAAGGATGAAATGAACAACCTCGTGCTGGAGTCTGCACTACTAGCCATACCAGCCATTTTACCAGAGCCCGCATCTACTGCTGCCGCTGCCGCACAACTAGCCATAAAGGCCAGGCGGATCAAAAAAATTGTAGAGGTCGGCCAAACCGTTTATGACGTTGGTACCAAAGTGCACGATTTCCATCAGGCCATACAGAACCCCGCATTAAAAGAAGCTTTGAACGACATAGAAGGCAAGTTTCAACAGGTAGAAGAGCTGGAAAAGAAACTGAGTGCCTATGGCGAACTAGACGATGAAGCCCTGGAAGACGAGCTATTTGCGCTGGAAGAACAGCTAAGGTCAGACCTGTTGGAGTTAGTCTCAAGCAAAGGAGATGTGATCATGGAGTTTCTCTACATTCCCGAGCCCAAAGATGCAAGCCCCGACTTCCTCATTGATGAGCTCATCAAGATCCTCTATGACTTACCCAAAGGCCTGGCAAGCTTTGAAGCCATGAATGCCACCTATTCAGGCATTAATTCTAAGGGTAGTCCCACCAAAGATGAACTCGCCATGCTATCACTTCAGGCGGTAGACACCGGGGTTTACCTATATCCCTTTGTAGGCTTCCTGGCAGAAGCTGGCAACAATGCACTGGACGGACTGGGTAGTATGGAATTCTCCGATTTGTTTGGCAAGAAAAAGAAAGACAGAAAACGGTCTAAGAAATATAAGGAAGCTCCCAAGACCAAAGCAGGACGTAAAAAAGACAGCAAAAAGAAGTTTGAAAAGCTTGATCCTAAAAAGTACGATTACGACAATAATGACCTAAAAAACGATTACCTCTCCAAATACGAAAAGCGTTTCGAAACCTATTTGCACGACCCAAAAAACTCGCTTTACGGAGGTTATTGGACAGCCGATTATTTCAAATATGTAGCCCGTGATTATTACAAAGAGCTAAAAACGGACGCCAGACGCGACACTGTTAAAGCAAAGCCAAAGGGAAAGAAGACGAAGGTAAATGCACCCGCTCCCATGTTTAAGCTAACAGGCTGGAACCTCAGCGGCAATCAATTTTCCTTCAAGCTAAAAGTCAATCCAACAGTAGACGTAGAATCACTGACCAATAGGTCCATCGAATGGAAAACCTTCAAAGATGCCGGTGGCATCCCTTACACTTTTGAGGCCATGGGCAGCACTAAAGATAAGCGGATCAGGAAAAAAGAGATTAAAAAATGGCTGAGCGATAATGGCTATGATTTCACCTATGAAGTGGATGGCGCTGGTAAACCTGTGAGGAATGAAGCACACCTTCACATCAGAAGGGGCAAGAAAGAATCGGAATACCTGCACCTGGACAAAGGCGTAATCAAACAACAAGTGCACACAGACCTGAATAGGGCAGTAAAAAGCTTCTTCGGAAAGAAAATCAAATCAAATAAAGACCTGCCTGAGGGCTATGTCATCAAAAGCTCGCCCACTCCCCTTGAACCAGGTCGCAAGGCAATCAGCAAAAAGAAAGGCCTGCCGGCCCACATGCCCAAGCTCAACTGGGATGGTAATCAACTTACAGATGTAGCTCCAAACAAAGTACCCAAGCAAATAAAGCCATTGAGCAATCATAAAGTCCAAAGTGATCCCTATGATTATAAAAAGTCTGTAAAAAGTATGTTTGATATAGCACCGGATGGTACGGAAGTGGCCAAACCGGGGTTTAAGATGCAGAAAAAGGACAGCTCCAAACAGTGGATAGATTACCTGGAAAAACACGCGGACTCTAATGGGAAAAAACGACCTAAAAAAGTAGAAGTAGACCTGGGCTATACGGTCAATGCAAGGGCCAATGGAGATCAGTTGAGCAGCTATAAACTACCAGAAATGAAAGTCTCTGACGACAATGGGCACCTGGCGGCAAGGAGGTTTGGAGCCAAAGAGTTTTTCAATAACCTGGTTCCTATGGATACGCAAAAGAACCAAAAAGGAGATTGGTCTAAGATGGAGCATGCAATAGCCCAAAAGTACATTGGCAGGTATGCCATTCCGGGAAATTTTGTGCATGCCACCATCGACCTGCATTATGACGAAACGGACTCTCGCAGACCAGATAGTTTCAAAGTAAAGTGGCAGGAGAAGATTAACCCATCTACAAATCAACCTGAGCAAACTCTGCCCGATGGCTCCAAACGCAAGGCCGATGGAGAACTGGATATGAAAAATTAACCGATCACTGCAATGCTATACTCCGGTATGGTCAACTCATGAGCTACATCTTAAAAAAAACACCGGTAACCAAAGCACTTAATGTCCTGAATCAAATCATGTCATTTGACCTTAAAACCCTTATCCAAAAAACATATTTAGCCATATACAAGCAATACGTCCTCGATGAAGAAGGTGCCGGCCAGCAATCTCACTTTGATGGTTTGGCGGCAAGTAGCGCACTAAACAGTATAGATGGCATGCCATGACAGAAGGATTAAACGCGATAGTGACTCACAGACAAAAAAACATGCAGACTAATGAAAACTTTCACAGAAAACAGCCCTAACAGGCGGCCAGCGGCTACTCCTACCATACAAACCAAACTCAACATTGGCAAGCCCAATGACCGCTATGAAAAGGAGGCCGATAATGTAGCAGACAAGGTAGTCAACCAAAGTGCTGCACCACAGCAGATACAGACCAAGTGTGACTCCTGTTCAAATGAAGAGAAAGTGCAGCGCATGGCTAAAGATGAGGAAGTGCAGGCAAAACCAATTTCAACAATCCAGAAACAAGACGAGGAAGAAGTACAGGCCAAACCGCTTCCTCAAATTCAGAGACAGGAAGAAGAGCTACAGGCCAAATCTGAGACAGGTCCACCCAGTTTTGCTTCTCAGGCTGTAAGCGATGGCATAAGCAGCAGCAAAGGCAGTGGCACTCCCCTGCCCGTAGACATTAGAACTCAGATGGAAACCGGAATTGGTGCTGACTTCAGCAAAGTACGCATCCATACTGACAGCAGATCAGCGAATATGAATCAGGAATTACAGGCTCGGGCCTTTACCACAGGCAATAATGTTTACTTCAACAAAGGCCAATACAGCCCTGGCAGCAAAACAGGCAAACATCTGTTGGCGCACGAGCTCACCCACACCGTTCAACAATCGAGAAATAGCACCATGCCTGCCAACCGCATTTCACGAAAGGAAGAACAATTCACCTCCTTTACAAAAGGAGCTCAACTCTTTTCGGGAAGTGGTGACAAAAAGGTGGATTTAGGTATGGTAGAACCCGGGGCCAGGATTAAGGTACTGGAACCGGAAGAAAATGGCTTCGTCAAAGTACGCGTGATGAGTGGAATACATAGAGGACACAAAGAGCCCGCTTATATCAGTAGTAAAGCCACCTTCGAAGCCACGCAAACCAAGGTGAAAAGCGGAGGTGGCATCAATCTGGTACTATTTCAAAATCCGGAAAGAGATTCCAAGGACAAGAAGGATTATGAGAAAAGAATTAAACAAAGGCGCTATTTCTTCAACACTTCTCTTCAAATGGCCAGAAGCAACAAAAGTACATTTGTTGATCCCAGAACGGGTAAATGCTCCGATCAACATTTACCCATCGAATATTTTACGGCAGAAGATATTGAACAGGCCATTATAGCAGCAGGAAAATGCACTGGACAAAAGGTTAAGGATGTAGTGCTCATTGGACATGGAGGCTTGAAAGGTATCTACGGCTCGGGCGATTCCAATAAGAGAACCGGACTATACCCTGACAAGGTGCACAAGGACCAGTTGAAGGATATTTTAGCAGCACAACCTGCGTTAAGAGGGGTTATAGAACGGCTTGCAGACGAACAAGGCTTTGTTCCTGCCGGGTTTGCCATCCAGACCGGTGGAAGAACAATTTCTAAGTTAGTATCTAATACCAGGTCCTATTTGTCTTCTGATGTGCAGATAAAGCTCTATGCCTGTAAAACAGTGGCCAAGCCAGGGAAACCTGATGGCGTGGCTCAAAAATTAGCGCAGGAATTACATAAGCAAGGGCTAGATGAATCTCAGGTGATAGGCAATGAACAAAGTGGCCATGTTTTGGGCAAAGAAAAAGGATGGAGAACGCTTCCTGAAAAAGAGGAATAAAACCATTGAGTACTTTGAAGACTTTGACCTATCAATATAAAAACACGAAAGGCAGTAAAAGTTGTGAAGCATCGACAGAAAAAACAGCTAGCCTACCATTCTCAGGTCACCTACCTTGAGTTTGGAAAGCAACCAGGTCTGCACATTTACCAGTCCATGATAATGCTTTGTATAGAGCAATTCGGCCATCACCTCCCCTTCCATGTTGAAGGTTTCTTCCAGGTCAAAGCCCGCCCTGACAAAGCTTTTGAGCACCCGCATTACCTGAGGTACATGGTCAGGACACAAGTCCTTATGGTATTCAATCAGCTTTCTGAAGCTTTCTACCTTGTATTCCAGCAGATCGTAATCTTTGACCTCCACCAGGTTGAGCAGCTCGAGAATGCGCGGCTCCAGAAAGAGGCCACTTTTGTCGCGGGTAAGTCCACTGCACTGTTGAATCAGCGCCTGAGTTATGCGATAATTGCCGTCTACAAAGTGCATACAAGCCTCAAAAAACAACCAAATCTGGTGAGTGCTTTCCTCCTTTTTCACATCGGGATGCAACATGGCGGTTGACAGTATTTCGTCACAGGTATTCTTATCGGTTTGGCAAAAATGGACCATGAACCTCAACTGAAGCACCTTGAGCATTTCAGGACATTCATTGCCACAGAGCATTTCTGCCTTTCTGGCAAAAAGTTCGGCCTTTCTGTATTTCCCTGTCTGGTAGAGTAAATTGGTTAATTCAAGGAAGAAGTTAAACTGCAAAGACCTGTTCAAACTTGCACTGTGCTGATGAATGCACTCATTTAACAATAAACCATGCCTGTATGCACTGGCCATTTGGCCCTCTTGCTGGCAATGCAGCATGTTTAAAAGCCGATACCAATATTCAAGACTTGGAGATGCTGCCTTCTTTTTAATTTCAGTCAATTCGCTGAGCAAAACGAACTCCTTTTGGCCCCAGGCTGCCCCAGTTTGATCGGCATTCCATCGCGTATAAAGGTTTCGTGCCTTTACCAGCACCAAATGTATCTCAAAATCGGCCTCTACCTGTGCGGCATTAGCCTTGAAGTCTGAAAAGCTTTGATCTGAAATGTCCTGCAGCAAGGCCAGGGCTTTGGCCTTCATATCGGGCAGGTCATTCTCTTTGGCCAGTTTTTGAACACGCTTCAACACGCTGACGGCCTCATCGGGTATACCCTTGTGTACCAGCGTTTGCGCCTGTACAAACAGGCGCCTGCACTCCAGCTCAGAGCTATCTTTGCCGGGGCGGTCTCCTTTATTTGATGAGAAAAACACCAGAAAATCTAATAGGTCCTCCTTTAAACGCTTCTTTAATTGACTGAAACCAGAATCAGGTTTGCGATTATACAATAACCTGCTGATCTGGTCGCTACTTTTTGCCAATCTATTGTTGAGGAGATCAAAGAGTTGTAAGCGCTTTGTAGCAGAACCATTGTTCTTGCGCAAATAGTACTCCCTAATCAAATCACACTCAGCTGGTTTAAAGCTTTGAATGATACGGGTCAAACCCTGTAAATGCATAACGTAACAAAAATCACTGTCAAAAATAATTTTAGTACGTCATTCCCAATCACTAATGTAAGAAACTGATCGAATCTTTCACAATATAAGTTCAATTTTATTCTGGAAAATTCACATATTAAACAGCCCTGCATCATAGGTAATAAGTATTTGTGAAAATTTGCTTAACCATCTATTCTTACCATGCGAGCCATATAATCCGCTGGTATAAGAAAGCGTACCTGCTTGTGTCTATCCTTAATACCTTTAATACAAACCATAAAACCTGCACCATGAAACGTATCACTTTCCTGTTCGCTTTTATACTCCTTGCTTCCACCTCTGCCCTCTTAGGACAAAGTGTGGACAAGACTGTTGAAGACATCATCAAAGAAGCCCGAGAGAATTCACAACTCGAAAAACTGGCCCATGAACTGATGGACGTCATTGGCCCTCGCCTTGTCGGTACGCCAGAAATGAAACAGGCACATGACTGGGCGGTAAGCAAATATGAAGGTTGGGGTGTAACAGCCCGCAACGAGCAATGGGGCGAATGGAGAGGTTGGCAACGTGGCATTACACACATCGACCTGGTTGAGCCCAGGGTGAGAACACTGGACGGCATGATGCTGGCCTGGAGCCCGGGCACTCCTAAAAAAGGGGTGACTGCTGAATGCATTATTTTGCCAGAAGTGGCTAACAAAGCTGCATTTGAGGCATGGCTGCCCAATGCGAAAGGCAAGTTTGTACTTATTTCTATGAATCAGCCCACAGGCCGCCCTGACTACAACTGGGAAGAATTTGCCACTGAGAAATCCATGGAGAAAATGCAGGAAGCCCGCCAGCAAATGACAGCCGCCTGGAGGGAACGTATTAGCAATACCGGTTATCGCACCCGTGGAAACAACACCTTACAGCAAGCCCTGGAAGATGCCGGAGCAGTGGGCATAATACAGTCCAACTGGTCGCGCGGTTTTGGCGTGAATAAGATTTTTGGTGCCTCTACTAAAAAGGTGCCAACTGTGGACCTTTCTTTAGAAGACTACGGCCTACTCTATCGCCTGGCTGAACATGGTAGCAAACCACAAATAAAGGTACTGGCCCAATCGAAGGACCTGGGCCCACAGCCAACTTTCAATACCATAGCCGAAATAAAAGGCTCTGAAAAGCCCGATGAATACATTGTGCTTTCTGCCCATTTCGATTCATGGGATGGCGGCACAGGTGCTACAGACAACGGCACCGGTACCCTGGTAATGATGGAAGCTTTGCGCATACTCAAAAAGGTATATCCTAACCCTAAACGCACCATCATAGTGGGCCACTGGGGCAGCGAAGAACAAGGCCTCAACGGTTCAAGATCATATGTAGAAGACCACCCGGAAGTAGTGGAAGGCCTGCAGGCGCTTTTCAATCAAGACAATGGTACGGGCAGAGTGGTGAGGCTTTCAGGTCAGGGCTTTTTGCATGCCTACGATTACCTCGGTCGTTGGATGGAGCCAGTGCCAAGAGAAATCAAAGATGAGATTGAAACTACTTTTCCGGGTGTGCCTGGTGGCGGTGGCTCCGACTATGCCTCTTTTGTAGCTTTGGGTGCTCCTGCATTTTCACTCAGCTCGCTCAGCTGGTCTTATTGGAACTACACCTGGCACACCAACCGTGATACATATGACAAGATTGTATTTGACGATGTTCGCAACAATGCCATCCTCACGGCTATACTCACTTACATGGCCAGTGAAGATCCTGAAAAGACATCTCGTGTAAAAAGCATATTGCCGGTAAACCCAAGGAACGGCAGACAACGCACCTGGCCTACTCAAAGAAAGGCCAACAGAAAAGGCGGCATGGACAATTAAACCGGATACCTCGGGTTCTTAATACGGTATTTTCGAAGATTGTATTAGTTTCCCCCAATGCGTTGGTTTAACTGGTTCTTACTGGTATTTGTAGGCCTTACCCTATTATGGGTCAATACCGCATTATATCGCCCCAATTACCAGGGAGTAGTAGTACGTGATGACATTAAAAAGCAGCTCAATTTTCTTGAAGATGAGTTGAAAAATAACCGTCTGGGTGAAAAGATGCAGGCCATTTACCCAGAAGGTTATGTCTTCATTTATGCGCTTTACGGACTATCACAGGCGGAAATCAGTCTTGATCCACAGGCCAATAGCACATCCGTAAAGGAGGCGCTGGCAGAAGCAGTCTTTGCCTTTGATAAGATAGACCAAAAGGAAACCCGTTATACCTTCAGCCCGGACATGAGTCCCGCTTATGGCATCTACTACCAGGGCTGGCGCAACTACCTTCTGGCCAAAATTTTAAGCAATGACCTGCCCTTTGATGATAGAGCAAGGTATGAATCACTTTTCTCCGAATCATGCGACCTGATAGCACAGGCATTAAAGAACGCAGAAAGCCCCTTTCTTCCATCCTACCCCGACCAGGCATGGCCTGCTGACTCATTTTTGGCCATGGCATCACTTAGCCTTCATGATCAGCATTATCCACCACAATACAAGCAAGACATCCAACGGTGGATAGAACAAGTAAGAGTTCGGCTGGATAAATCAAATGGCATGATTCCGCACAAGACCTTTCCTGAAACTGGTAAGACTTTAGAACCGCCCAGAGGTGGTTCTATGGCCTTAATGCTTCGACTTTTGGCCGAAATAGATGATGATTTTGCCAGTGATCAGTTCCAATTATTTAGAGCCAATTTCAGCGGGGCCGCCCTAGGTTTACCTATGGTGCGAGAATATCCCCATGGCAATTTCGGTTTAGGCGATATCGATTCCGGGCCCGTGATACTCGGTACCGGTTTTGCGGCCACCATTGTTTCCATTGGTACCTATCAGGTTTTTGGTCAACAGGCCTTAGCTGAAAGGCAATTCAGAACCGTACATGCCTTTGGCTTGAGTCAAAGCAATGATAAGACGAGGACCTACCTATTGGGTGCATTGCCTATGGCCGATGCTTTTATCGTTTGGTCCAGGTTGGCTCCTGGTGCCCTTTCAGCCGATGACGTCACACACACAAGTGCTTTCTTTTGGAAATTTCATGGGTTATCGCTAATCATCATATTATTGATAGCTTTGCCACTGTATAAACGAAAAATCAGAGGCTGGATAAGAAAAGTAAGCCCGCAAAGATCATGAAAATCAAAGAGTACACAGCAGCAGATAAAGCCGCCTGCCTGGCCATCTTCGACAGTAATATGCCCCAATATTTTATGCCCGAAGAGCGACAGCAATTTGAAGACTGGCTCGATAAAGAAGGCCGTGAAGTATATTATGTACTGATAGACAATGATGAGATTGTGGCCTGTGGTGGCATTTATGAAGACACCGAACTTAAACTGGTAGGTCAAGCCTGGGGAATGGTGCTCAATTCGTTGCACAAAAAGGGATATGGAAAAGCTCTGACTCTTCACCGCATCAAAGAAATGGACGAACGCTTTTCTCACCTGGAGCAGCACCTGGGCACTTCACAACACACCGCCCCCTTCTATGAGAAAATGGGTTATACCACCATAGAAGTAATCAAAGATGGCTTTGGGATAGGCCTGGATTATTATAAGATGAAACGGCTAGTCAAGAAAGACTAATCCATCCCAGGAGGCTTTCTCAGGTTCTTCTTTTGAGAATGCTTTTTCTTGTCCTCTTTCCTACGCCTTACCGATCCCTTGGTTGGCTTTGTGGCCCTGCGAGGCTTAGGTTTGGTAAAGGCTGCTTTGATGAGCTTCAGAAACTTGGTAAGACAGGCTTCTTTATTCCGTAACTGACTCTTGTGTTCTTGCGAAGAAATGATCAAGTCAGCTTCTTGACTGAGTTTATCGACCCATTTAAGCAGTAAATGCTGTTTTTCCTCATCAGTGAGCACAGTGGACTGTACCACATTGAAACGCAGGGTTACTCGTGTCTCTAACTTGTTCACGTGTTGACCACCAGGGCCAGAGCTCCGTGAAGTGGTAAATTTCAGGTCGGTGTAGAAATTACGTCCGGCTATTTCTTCCGGATCAGTCACGCCTGAAGATCATATTATCAGCGCTGGAGTTTTGCGCATCATAGTAGTAGCCTTCGTAGTCAAAACCCTGCAGGCCTTCCGGTTCGTTGATGCGGTTTTGAATGATGTAGCGTGCCATCATGCCCCTCGCCTTCTTGGCAAAGAAAGAGATCACTTTGTACTCGCCATTCTTCTGGTCAAGGAAATCCACATCCACTACCCTTGCCTTCAGCGTCTTGCGGTTCAATACCTTAAAGTATTCCTGCGAGGCCAGGTTGATGAGCACCTTGTCGCCTTGTTTTTTCAGCTCACGGTTCATCAGGTTGGCTACCTTGTCGGCCCAGTAATTATAGAGTGTATTGTAATCGTCAAAGGCCAGCCTGGTACCCATTTCTAATCTGTAGGGCTGAATGATATCAAGCGGACGCAACAAGCCATACAGTCCTGAGAGGATCCTCAAATGATCCTGCGCATACACGATGTCTTCATCATTTAGCTCTTCAGCTTCCAGACCAATATACACATCACCCTTAAAGGCATATACCGATTGCTTGGCCACTCTTGGGTGCTTGGCAGCTCTGAATTTACGATAGCGGCTCACGTTCAGCTCTGCCAGATTTTCGCTCAAATCCATCAGATGCTGTATTTCCTCCGGGCTTTTTTCTTTCAACACCCCTATCAATTCCATGGCCTCCTTTCTAAAGCGTGGATAAGAGGCCGCTGCATTACAGGGAGTTTCGAAATCGAGGGTCTTGGCTGGGGAAATTACGAGCAACATGCGTTTGGGGATTTATTATGACAAACATACAAGTTGTATAGAATTAGTGTTTGCTAAATCGTCAAAAATTTAGGTAAAGAGCATGACCGATGGAAAGCTTTTAAGCCAAGAGTCATGAGGGCTCAATGCTGTCTTTTGAATAAATTCAATCTTTGTATATTCACCAAATCCCTATATTTTTTCAATGAACATTAGTTTTATCCTCGAAACGATTACCACCTTAGCACTTAGCTCCTACTTTGCTATCCTCACTTTTTCCTTTTTCAAATTCAGGTTGGAAAGGAAGAAAGAAGAGCTGAACATGCTGACCGACAGATTGAACCTTGAAGATTTTTCTGCCAACCTAAAGCAGCGTTTCGAAAAAGAGTTTACCAAAAGAGACTATTTCCTCCCTGTCACTTTTGTGACCATAGTTTCATTTATAGGCCTGTTTCTGATGCTTTTAAGCGGCATGATTTACGAATACGAGCCAGGTGAGACTGTCAAAAGCATCCTTTGGTCGGGCAGTGACTTTTGGGAACACCAAGATCACCCGACCGAAAGAAGAAGCCTTGCCATTGTGGCCTGGTCATTACTGGGTGGTTTTCTCAACGGGGCCCAGTACATCTACAGACGGTTTGCCACAGTAGACCTCACTCCTGGCAATTTCTACTCGGTGGGCATTCGTATGGTGATGGCCTGCGTTATTTCACTCATGTTGTCATATTTTATAACCTCTGCCAATGGCATGCCTGAACATATGATTTTGGCGGTTGCCTTTATCACCGGTATGTTTCCTGAAAAAGGCTTTAAGTTATTGACCAGCAAGGTGTCGGCAATTTTTCCCACCAAAGACGAGGGTGAGGCAGAAAACATGCCCCTAAAGGCCATTGAAGGCGTCAGTTACTTTCACGAATTGCGCCTCAAAGAAGTAGGCATAGACAATGTGCAAAACCTGGCCAACTTTGACTTTTTGCTACTTACCATCAAGACCCCCTTTCCATTAAGGCTGTTGGTGGATTGGGTATCGCAGGCCAAACTGATTGTAGAGTTCAGAAATGAGACCTCTTCCCTTCAAAAAGCAGGCATCCGATCAGCCCTCGATTACCTCGATGCTTTTGAAGACGCCAATATTAGTGCAGAACGCATGTCTAAGGTGACAGGTATTGAAGAAATGATGCTTGAGGTGAACTTAAAGAACCTTTCCAACGACCGTTCCCTGGCACTTCTGAGCCAATTCAAAGAAAGCCTTTTTCACATTAAGGTGGAAGGCAATTAATCACTGTCCTCTGTTGCGGTTACGTACTATTTTGAATAGGTAGAACAGCAAAACCAATATAGCTATCAGCAAACCATACATGTACCAGTTGGTTTGACCAGCTAACGGAGCATCATCCCCGATAACAACAAAGGCACCCCAGAAAAAAGGGTGAGCTGTCAGATTAGATGCATTGGCTATGTACTCCAGTTTCGCATTTCGCAACGCATCACTCTTGGTCTGACCCTTAACTAGATTTTCATGAAATGAGGTCATTATTGAGCTGGTAGACTGGTCATTTACCTGCCAGTGACTGAGCACTACACTGCGCACACCAGCATATTGAAAGCCTCTACCCAAGCTGAGTATACCCTCACCATCTGCCAGTTCACCTGAACCGGTATTACAGGCACTTAACACCACCAGGTCAGCATCTAGCGATAGGTTATAAAGTTCGTGTACGAATAGCGAGCCATCATTAAGTGAATCATCTTTATTTTCCTCGAATACAATTCTGGATGAAAGTGGATCACTACTATTGACAAGAGCATGTGAGGCTATATGCAGTATGTTTTTATTAGCACTATTGAGTCTGAAAGACGTTTCTGTGGCATTTCCTTTCTTATATATGTCAGTGTTGTACAAATCTTTCAGGGCCTCAACTTCTGCCACTGTATAGTTGAGTTTGCCCAGGCTAGACCTTAATTCCCGGTCAGGAGCATTTTCTGTGGTAGTATAGTCCGGTGCTATGGCCAAAACTTTAAGTCGTCTGGCTGATTTGGGTTCAGGTTGTGATTGCGTTAACTGGCTTATATTGTTAATGTAGCTTACATTATGTTTGCTAATAACATAGGGAATAGCAGTACCTGCCTGATCCCTATCTGCCAAAGTTTCAAAAGGTAATCTGCTCAAAGCACCGTCTGCCAAAATCTTGATATCTTCATTCAAATCACCTAATGGTCTGATGAGTTGATCATAAAGTGCAGTCGCCAGTGGCATAAAATCTGATTCAAGGCTTGATACCGGATTGGACAGGATTTCCAGACAAGTATTTAGGTTTTGATAGAAATCATCTTCCAGTTTTAGTTTGACAAACTGACTCTCACCTTTGTGAAATTTAAAAGCATAGATGCTCGTTGCAGTGGTAACGTACTGTATGAAGCTCGATTTTTTATCCACTATTTCTTCTATCTGAGACAATGTTGGTAGCTCAGTGGCATACATATAATTGAAGTAGGTAGGATAGCGTTCTTCCAATTCACTTTTGAGGCTATCCAAAGATCGATTCTTATTGAACAACCTGATTTTTAATGAATTAAGCTGTTCGTTACTTACATTTTCACCAGTATTTTCAAGGTTAAAAATTTGACTTTTGAGATATGAAACCCCTTCTTTTAGCTGCCGTTCCAAAGCAACCACCTCGTCTGATACTCTCCCGAACTTACGATCAGAAATTTGTTTTTCCTGATGCCTCAACAATACACTATTGCCCCGGTTTGCGTAGTAGAATGCCTGCCTAAAGTCTCCCTCTTTCCCCTCTTCAGCGTAAAAATGATGATACGTTGCAACTAGCTGATCATAGACAAAATCTAATTCCTTCAATAAATCTAATTGATCTGAAAAGGCTTCGGTTTCTTGCTTTTCCCTAACAAGGGAGTCACATAATTGATAATAGATAATCGCCTCACGGCCCAGTTCATTATTTTGGCTTTTTACAAACTGCTCTTTTAGTAGGTTTCCTTTTATGGCCATTGCAGACAATAGCTCATTTCTATGCACCACGCTTGACAAATCAGGGATGCCATTATTGTATTGCAGTACTGTGGCATCAATGGCTTTATTAATCGCCAAAATAGATTCTGTATAGTCCCCTTTTCTGGAAGTCCATTCGGCAATGTTGCTATAAGCCATGGCAACGGCCCAACTTTTATCCCCTTTCACTTCTCTCATATCAGCTATAGCCTGACGAGCATAATCAATAGCCTTATCCAACTCTCCGATTTTTGCATACCTGAACCCAAAATTGGCTTTGGCATTAGAGGCTTTTTCCAGCCCTCCTCTGTCCATTTGTTCATACAAGGCAATAGATTTCTTGAAATAGTCCGCCCCTAATTCAAATTCACCAATGTCTGCATGGTAAACAGCCCTTATATAGGCCAAATCTCCTTTAACTATTGGAAAAATATTTTTCAATTTTCTCGCAGCTTCTTCAGCTCTTAAAATCAATTTTAAGGCATTGTCAAAATCCTCTAAAGTCAGGTAACTTATGGCTAAACCTATATTTTCCTCAACATAGCCATCGTTCTCTTCCCCGTCATTCTTCATTGCCACATTCATAGACATAATTTGGTACTCAAGCGCAAGATTTGACATCCCAAGATCGGCATACAGTTTTGACAAATTGCTATATGGAAATGACAGACTAAAGTGCCATTCTCCTAGTGTCTTTTTCTTAATTTCCAGAGCTTTTTGGTAATGGTCTGCTGCCATTCCGTAGCTACCCATAAGCTGATACAGGTTGCCCAGATTGTTATGATTTGAAGACACTTTCCCCATGTTTTGTAAACTGTCATAAACCACCAGACTTTTTTGTAAATAATCTGATGCAAGTCCATATTCTGCCATTCTTGCGGCATTTATTCCCAGATCGTTATACATATCTCCTTGTAGTAAATAAGCCTCAGTCGTATTGACCTTTAGAAATTCAGTCAAAGCACCCTTGAAAAGAGGCCGTGCTTCTTTCAATTCTCCCCGATGACTTCTAATTCTGGCCTTAGCCAGTTGCATTCTCCCAAAGTCAAAGGGCTTGATTTGGGTTTGCTTTTCAAACAACTTTTCAAGTTGAAGTACCACATCATCAGCTTGATCAAAATCTTTGAGACGCCATAAAGCAAATACCTTCAAAAGTGTACCTTCAATATAAAGGTCCTCCCTCTCCATTATCTCATTTACTTCAAGCATCTGGTCCAAATAATAGAGCATACTATCATATTGACGTGCTGATTGAGCGGACACTGTTTCTTTTAAAAGATTCTTAACCTTCATCGTATCAAGTTCTTGTGCAGAAGTTTTGATACAGGTTAAAAACACCAATGGTAGGATAAAGTATTTCATAATGAATTGACACTTAAACAAAAATCACCGCTCAATGCGAACTTACAAAAGTTAACGCTATTAGTCTTCAACAACCCGAGTCGTGAAAAAGACTTGGACCGGGGACTCATTTCCTGATATAAAATTAACAGCTTGAGCAAAATAATCATCTTGTAAGAAGCACTTAGTGTATGACAGTTAAAGAATCAATTGGGCGCCTAATCAGAATTGCTGACCTTTGCCGCTTCGTATGAGCGCAGAATTCAACCCCTATGAAGTAGACCTTCCTGTTACCGAAGTAATTGACGAGGTAAAGGATAAACTGGCCGAGCACAATACACTGATTGTGAACGCTCCTGCTGGTGCAGGTAAGAGTACCCTCTTGCCCCTGGCACTGATGAATGAAGAATGGCTGGGAGGAAAGAAGATACTAATGCTGGAGCCCCGAAGACTGGCGGCCCGCACCATTGCTGAGCGCATGGCCTGGTTTCTGGAACAGCCTGTGGGTGAACAGGTAGGATACCGGATTCGCTTTGATAACAAGACCTCGGATAAAACCGAAATTGAAGTACTAACAGAGGGAATTCTTACCCGCATGATCCAGTCTGACAACTCACTGGACGGCATAGGCATGGTTATTTTCGATGAGTTTCATGAGCGCAGTATTCATGCCGATGTGGCCCTTGCCCTATGCCGGGAAGCACAACAGGTATTGAGGCCCGACCTGCGGATTATGATCATGAGTGCTACCCTTAACATGCCTGTACTCAGCCAGCTGCTACAGGCACCTTCTGTGGTGAGCAAAGGCCGTATGTTTCCGGTAGAGATTAGCTACGAAGGCGATACTGATGAGCAACTGATGAGCGAAATGGTTGCTCAATCTATCAGGAAGGCAGCTAAGGCACATGATGGCGACATCCTTGTCTTCTTGCCCGGCCAGCGGGAAATTCTTCGCACTGCTGAACTCATTCGCTCACTCCCGGGCTTTGTTATACACCCCTTATATGGCATGCTACCTCATCACAAGCAGAACGCGGCCATTATGCCCGACAGGCAAGGCAGACGCAAGGTGGTGTTGGCTACCTCCATTGCCGAGACCAGTTTGACCATTGAAGGCATCAAAATAGTAATCGACAGCGGGTTTGGGCGTACCTCGCGCTTCGACCCCAATTCGGGCCTCTCAAGGCTGGAAACGGTCCACATCTCGATCGATTCGGCCGATCAACGGGCCGGTAGAGCAGGCAGGCTCAGCCCTGGTCATTGCTACCGCATGTGGTCTAAAACCAGCCAGCAGCGCATGGCTGAGCACCGTAGTCCAGAGATCATGGAAGCTGACCTGGCATCGCTGGTGCTGGACATGGCGCAATGGGGCATTGTGGATGTGCAGCAGCTAACCTGGCTCACCCCTCCACCTAAAGGTCCATCGGCACAGGCATCTGATCTGCTGCATGAGCTGGAAGCCCTGGAAGGTGGCCGCATTACTGAACATGGCAGACGCATGCTTCGCTTGCCCTGCCACCCACGCATTGCGCACATGCTGCTAATGGCTGAAGAAAACGACCAACTGGCATTGGGCTGCGACATAGCCGCATTATTGGAAGAACGTGACCCTTTAGGACGAGAAGCAGGCATTGATTTGAATACACGAATTGAAGCATTGCGAAGGCATCGCAGAGAAAACAGGGATGGCAAAAAGCTGAAGCGTATTGAAAAGATTGCAGCCCAATACAGGCGCCTTTTCGATGCCGAGGCAGAAAATGATTCTATCGACCCTTATGAAACCGGGGTTTTGCTCACCCACGCTTACCCAGAGCGCATAGCCTGTGCCCGACCAGGCAACAATGCACAATTTCAACTATCGAACGGTAGGTATGCCATGGCAGGCCACAGAGAAGACCTGGCGCATGAGCCCTGGCTGGCGGTGGCCCATGTTGATGCCAGAGATGGAATGGGCAAAATCTTCATGGCTTCTCCCCTCAACCCCAGGGATCTGGCACCAATGGTAAAGGAAAAGGAAGTGATTACCTGGGATACTGATGAAGGTGGACTGATTGCATCCAAGAACCTGTGTATTGGCAATATAATATTGAAGAGCACTCCCCTGCCAGACCCCGATGAAAGCCATTTGATTGAAGCCATTAGCCAGGCCATAAAGCGTGAGGGAGAACGACTTCTCAATTTTGATGAGGCGGTTGACCAATGGCAAAACCGGGTTTTGTGCCTGCGTAAATGGAATCCGCAACAAGGCTGGCCTGATGTGAGCAAGCACACCTTGCTCCAAACCAATGCAGAATGGCTCAGTCCTTACCTCAATAACATTAAGAAGCCGGAAGACCTGAAACGCATTAAGCTTACGGATGTATTGCAGCACAGCCTGGATTACGACCAGCAAGCTTTGCTGGATCAGTTGGCGCCTGAAAAACTGGATGTGCCCAGTGGCTCCAAAATCAAGCTGATGTACCGTGATAATGGTCAGGCACCAGTACTGGCGGTACGCATTCAAGAGGTATTTGGACTGGCGGATACTCCTAAGATCAATGCTGGCAAGCAAGGTGTATTGATGCACTTACTCAGTCCTGGTTTCAAGCCCGTTCAAATCACCGATGACCTGGAAAGCTTTTGGAACAACGCTTATTTCGAGGTGAAGAAAGAACTAAAAAGGCGGTACCCTAAACACGTTTGGCCGGAAAACCCCAGAGAGGAGCCTGCGATTAGAGGAGTCAAGAAGAGGAAGTAAACAGTGATTATTAGGGTCTGACCTAGGTGCCACGGTCTGACCTTTCTAGCCCTTGTCGGTGTTGTCACCGACAAGGAAGTCTTCAACACATTACAATGTTTGATTGGTTTTCGAAGGTGTGATTGTTATCCGGTCTGACCTGAGTGCCACGGCGTTACA
>Ga0316204_10001251_pt1 | contig 73039 bp, 63 predicted proteins | sample 6monrhotite_MG_2_FD_205661 | JGI IMG/M metagenome (GOLD analysis project Ga0316204, IMG submission 205661) | Microbial mat bacterial communities from mineral coupon in-situ incubated in ocean water Damariscotta River, Maine, United States -... | ecosystem: Environmental > Aquatic > Marine >...
ACATTGTAAGGGTGAAAGCCGTCAACGTCTTTGTCAGGACGAATGCGTTCAATGACGGTTTCGGTATCAAAGTGATCCGGCAACGGCAATTGCACGAGGATGCCGTCAATGGCAGGATCATTGTTCAGTTCGTCGATCAGTTTCAGCAGCTCATCTTGTGACGTCTGATCGGGCAGGTCATAGGACTGCGACAGGATGCCCGCTTCTTCGCAGGCGCGGCGCTTGTTGCGCACATAGACCTCGGAAGCCGGGTTTTCGCCAATCAGAATGACAGCCAATCCAGGCGCGCGCAGGCCGTTTGTGCTGCGTTGGTCGACACGTTGTTTTATGTCGCTGCGAACCTCGGCGGCGATGGCTTTGCCATCAATAATTTTTGCTGTCATCGGGCTATCTATGTCTATGTGATGGGTCTACGTGTTTGGGCGGCCATCATCGCATGTCCTGCCCTTTTTCAGCAAGGCCGGCGCATGCAGTCTGCTGCGATGATAGTTGAGATTTCATAAATAGAGTATTATAGAGTGTTTGCAAAAGCATTAGAGCAATTTGCTTGGTTTTTAACTAGATTAAAGTCTTAAATTCAGGAAAAGTTTCATGGCAGGAAAAACGCTTTACGACAAATTATGGGATGCACATGTGGTGCAGGCGCGTGATGACGGTAGTAGTCTGCTGTATATCGACCGCCATTTGGTGCACGAAGTGACCTCTCCACAGGCTTTTGAAGGGCTGCGGATGGCACAGCGGCAACCGTGGCGGACTGAATCTGTTCTGGCGGTGCCCGATCATAATGTGCCAACGACGTCGCGCAGAGTTGGCATTACTGATCCAGTATCGCGTTTACAAGTTGAAACGCTCGATGCCAACTGTGCTGAATTCAAAATCACTGAATATGCTATGGATGATCCGCGTCAGGGCATTGTTCACGTTATCGGCCCCGAAAATGGTGCGACGCTGCCCGGCATGACGGTGGTTTGTGGTGATTCACATACCTCGACACATGGCGCTTTTGGTGCGCTGGCTTTTGGTATTGGCACTTCAGAAGTCGAACATGTTTTAGCTACTCAATGTTTGGTGCAGAAAAAATCAGCCAATATGTTGGTACGGGTGGATGGTCAGTTGATGGCAGGCGTTACGGCAAAAGATGTTGCGCTGGCGATAATAGGAGAAATCGGCACAGCAGGCGGCACCGGTTATGCGATTGAATTTGGCGGTGAAGTGATTCGTGCGATGTCGGTTGAAGGCCGCATGACGTTGTGCAATATGACCATCGAAGCGGGTGCTCGCGCTGGTATGGTGGCGGTGGATGAAAAGACTATTCAATTTGTTGAGGGTCGTCCGTATGCACCCAACAACGAGCAATGGCCGATGGCCGTCGACGCTTGGCGGCAATTGCACAGTGACGAAGATGCGCACTTTGATCACACCGTGGTCATTGACGGCAGCCGCATCAAACCGCAGGTGACCTGGGGCACATCGCCGGAAATGGTGGTATCTGTGGATGGGACACTACCCGTACCTGAACAGGAGAATGACCCTGTTAAAAGCGAAGGCATCAAGCGCGCGCTGGATTATATGGGGCTTGAAGCTGGCATAAAAATTACCGAGATCTATCCTGATAAAGTGTTTATCGGTTCTTGCACCAATTCCCGCATTGAAGATTTACGCAGCGCAGCGGCGGTGGTTAAAGGTCGTAAAGTGGCGGCGAATATTAAGTTGGCGTTGATTGTGCCGGGCTCCGGTTTGGTTAAACGACAAGCCGAGCAGGAAGGCCTCGACAAGGTTTTCATTGATGCAGGTTTTGAATGGCGTGAGCCGGGTTGCTCGATGTGTTTGGCAATGAATGCGGATCGGCTTGAGCCGGGCGAACGCTGCGCCTCGACATCCAATCGAAATTTTGAAGGACGTCAGGGCAAAGGTGGTCGCACGCATTTGGTTGGCCCAGCGATGGCGGCAGCGGCAGCAGTGAGCGGACATTTTGTTGATGTTCGTGATCTAAAAATAGACAGCGCGGCCTGAAGGCAAAGGAGAGTTTAGTGAAAGCGTTTACCAGTATAAACGGATTAGTCGTACCGATGGATCGGGCTAATGTTGATACCGATGCGATTATTCCCAAACAGTTTTTGAAGTCAGTTAAACGCAGCGGCTTTGGGCCGAATCTGTTTGATGAGTGGCGTTATCTGGATCAGGGTGAGCCTGATATGGATAACTCTACACGTAAAATTAATCCGGACTTTGTCCTGAATCAAGCACGTTATCAGGACGGTGAGATTCTATTAGCGCGGGCTAATTTTGGCTGCGGCTCATCCCGTGAGCATGCGGTTTGGGCATTGCTCGATGATGGGTTCCAAGTGGTTATCGCGCCAAGTTTTGCCGACATTTTTTATAATAACTGTTTTAAGAATGGCGTGTTGCCGATAGTGCTCGAGACGCAGGTTGTTGATCGTTTGTTTAAAGAGGTGGAGGCAACCCCGGGTTACCAGTTGCAGGTGAATCTACTCTCGCAGACGGTAACCCTGCCGTCGAAGGAATCTTTTTCCTTTGAGATAGATTCTTTTCGCAAAAAGTGTCTGCTTGACGGGATGGATGAAATTGCATTGACACTGGAACATCAGGATCAAATTAAGGTCTATGAAACACAGCGCCGACAAACTGCGCCGTGGTTGTTTGATTATAAATAAAGGGTGGTTTGTATTAAATTTGGTGAGTAAAAAATGACACAAAAGATTCTTGTTTTACCGGGGGACGGGATTGGTCCCGAGATTGTTGCTGAAGCTGTGAAGCTGCTGGACTGTTTGCGCGATGAGCATGGCTTGTCGATTGAGATCGAACAGGGTTTGATTGGCGGTGCGGCCTATGATGACAGTGGCACGCCACTGCCAGAGTCGACGATGGCGTTGGCAAAGGATGCCGATGCGGTATTGTTGGGCGCGGTAGGCGGCTACAAATGGGAGGCCTTGGATATTTCTGTGCGGCCTGAAAAAGGTTTGCTGGGCTTGCGTGCTGGGTTGGAATTGTTTTCCAATTTGCGCCCGGCGATTCTTTATCCGCAGCTGGCAGATGCCTCGACGCTGAAGCCGGAAGTGGTTGCGGGTCTGGATATTATGATTGTTCGAGAGCTGACCGGCGGTATTTATTTTGGTCAGCCACGCGGCGTTAGAGCTTTGGATAATGGTGAGCGACAGGGTTTTAATACGCTGGTTTACAGTGAGTCTGAGATTCGTCGCATTGCCCACTCTGCGTTTGAAATAGCCATGAAACGTGATCGACGTTTGTGCTCGGTTGATAAAGCCAATGTGCTTGAATGCACTGAGCTGTGGCGTGAGATTGTGATAGAAACTGGGCGTGACTATCCCGATGTGGCGTTAACGCATATGTACGTGGATAATGCGGCGATGCAATTGGTGCGCGCACCGAAGCAGTTTGATGTGATGGTGACGACGAATATGTTTGGTGACATCCTGTCAGATTGTGCGGCAATGTTGACGGGCTCGATAGGCATGTTGCCATCGGCCGCTTTGAATAGTTATGGCAAGGGCATGTATGAGCCGATTCATGGCTCGGCGCCAGATATTGCTGGGCAGAATGTGGCGAATCCTTTGGCAACTATTTTGTCTGTGGCGATGTTGTTGCGCTATTCGTTGAACCAAAGTGAATTGGCAAACCGCATTGAAGTCGCTGTTAATACGGTATTGGATCAAGGCTTGCGTACTGCGGATATTTATTCTGATAACAGTGCAAATGAATTGCGTAGTGTGGGAACGTCTGAGATGGGCAATGCTGTGGTTGCTGCGCTGGCGGATGCCTAGTTTTTTTAAGATTTAGATTTAGACGCAGAAATATTATTTTACGAACGATGAAGGTTGATAGTTAAAAATGACTAAACAGTATGATGTAGCGGTGGTGGGTGCAACGGGCGCGGTCGGTGAAGCGATGATCGAGATTTTGCAGCAGCGTGATTTCCCGGTTGGCACGCTGTATCCGTTAGCGAGTAGTCGTTCAGCAGGTAAGCGTGTTGAATTTAATAGCCGTCAAGTGATCGTCGGCGACCTTGATGAGTTTGATTTTTCCAAGGTACAGATTGCGCTGTTTTCTGCGGGTGGCAGTGTTTCGGAAGAATATGCGCCGCGGGCTGCGGCAGCCGGTTGTGTGGTGATCGACAATACCTCACATTTTCGTTATGACGATGATATCCCGCTGGTGGTGCCGGAAGTGAACCCGCATGCGATTGCCGAGTATAAATCACGCAATATTATTGCTAATCCCAATTGTTCGACTATTCAAATGTTGGTGGCGCTAAAACCGATCTATGATGCTGTTGGTATTACACGCATCAATGTCTGCACCTATCAAGCGGTATCTGGTACAGGTAAAGTGGCTATTGAAGAGTTGGCAGGCCAGACGGCGGCGCTTTTAAATGCCAAGCCGGTTAAGGTCGAAGTCTATCCAAAACAGATCGCATTTAATGTTTTACCGCAAATTGATGTCTTCCTTGAGAACGGTTATACCAAGGAAGAAATGAAAATGGTCTGGGAAACTAAGAAAATTTTTGAAGATGACGCTATCTTAGTCAACCCGACAGCGGTAAGGGTGCCTGTTTTCTTTGGTCATTCAGAAGCAGTGCATATCGAAACGGGTGAAAAAATTACTGCTGAACGTGCCAGAGAGCTGTTTGAAGCGGCGCAAGGCATTGAGCTAATGGATGAGCGGAAAGATGGCGGATATCCGACAGCGGTGACCGAATCTGCTGGAAACGATGCGGTTTATGTCGGGCGTGTACGTGAAGATTTATCCCATCCACAGGGGCTGGATTTGTGGGTGGTTGCTGATAATGTACGTAAAGGCGCGGCGCTAAACAGTGTTCAAATTGCAGAAATTTTGATAAAAGAACATTTAAATTAAAAGAAATTTATCTGTTTTAAAGAAACTAAGAATGGCGGGACCAGGTGTTGGGGCTGAGATTTTTTTTACTTGATGTTTTAGTGTGAAAAGTTAAAGCGGAAAACCAGCATTATAATAATAAGGAGAGAGGATCTTGCGTAAACTTGCAGCGGCATTGGCTGCGTTGTCATTAAGCCTGCCGATAAAGTCTTTTGCATTAGGTGTCGGTGACATCGAATGGCAGTCATCTTTGAATCAGCCACTTAGTGCCGAAATAAAATTACTGTCCTACGAGTCGCTTGGGCTAAATGATATCGTTGTTACGTTAGCCCCTTACGAGGCTTACCAGAAGTCTGGCGTTGATTATGCTCCCGTATTGCGTAACTTGAAGTTTGCTGTTGAGGAGCGAGAAAGCGGCGAACTCTATATTAAAGTCACTTCTAACAAATCTATTCGTGACCCTTTTCTGGATATTTTAATTGATATTGATTGGCCAAGCGGTCATCTATTGCGTGAATATACGCTGTTGCTTGATTTGCCTGTCTTTGTTGATGAAGAGCCGGCAGCCATTGCAGCACCGACTGCCGCAGCGGTGCCTGAATCTATGTCAGAAGCGATGGGTGCAGAAGATGACATGCCTGCTTCACCGCCAACGGAAAGTTCAGATTCAATATTCATATCTTCAATGAAGGGTTCAAGTTCAAATATTACCTCTGGACCACAAGGTGAATTGCGTTACGGCGTTGTCAAGCGCGGCGACACATTGTGGGAAATTGCTGCGCGTATGCGCAGCGATGACAGTGTCTCTGTTCAACAAGTCATGATGACATTATTAAAAGATAATCCTGAAGCTTTCTATAATAATAATGTAAATAGTTTGAAAGCAGGTTATGTGTTGCGCATTAATGATCCGGATTCCATCGCATCTATTTCAAAAACAGAAGCAGCTCGCGATGCGCATCGTCAATATAATCGTTGGTTGGATGCTAAAAAATCGAAAGGAGAATTGCCGACTCGATCAAGTCGGATGAGTGACGAGCTTGCTACAAATAGTGTTGAAGGCAGCAGTGGCGCTCGTTTGAAATTAGTGGCACCGGATGCCAGTGAAATGAATGCGGCAATGACTGGCCAGTCTTCTGCTGGAAGTGATTCTGCAGCGACGGGAGAAGCACTTTCCTCGGCAATGTTGTCAGCAGAAGCAAGCGGTAAAGAAAATGCAGAATTGCGTGAACGTATTGCGCGTTTGGAAGCACAAATTGGTGAAATGCAACGTTTGTTGACGTTACGCGATGATACGCTGACTGTGTTACAAAACCAGGAAGATGTGACAGCGGTTATTGATGAGCCTGCAAAGCAAGAGGTCGCCCCGGTTGCAGCTGTGAAACAAGAGCCTGCAGTTGCTGCGAAACCAAAACCTAAAGCGGTAAAAGCTGCGCCAGTAGAAAAAAATCTGATTGATACATTGTTGGAAGATCCTAAGATGATGGGGATTTTTGGCGGTGTCATCCTATTGTTGTTATTGCTGGTTAAGAAATTGTTGGGGCGTCGTAAAGATGGGTCTGATGAAGAGCAAGTGGGCGAGGAAGCGTCTGCAATTTCTGAGCAGGATGTTGTCGGAAATGAGAGCAGTGATGCATTAGTCGATGATGGTCTTTCTTCAGGTTTGGCCTCGGCTGATGCGGGTATGCCGACGATTCAGGCTGAGGTGGATGAAATTGATGTGCTCGCTGAAGCGGATGTCTATTTGGCATACCAGCGTTTTGATCGTGCAGAAGAGTTATTGAATGATGCTATCAGTAACGACCCTGGTCATTATGAGCTGGTGGTGAAACTATTAGATGTTTATGTTGCCAGTGAAAATCAGGAAGCATTTATTCGTACTGCAGAAAAACTGCACGAAGATGTTGCTGAGAGTGATCCGAGTCTCTGGGCACGAGTTTTACCGATGGGTGCAAAATTTGTTGCTGATCATGCTTTGTTCAGTTCATATACGCCCGGTCAAGGTGAAATGGAGAGTGTTGAGGCTGTAATTCCAGGAGCCGAACTTGAAGCTGAGCTGGATCAGTTGGATGGTGAGCAGGGGTTGGATGTGTCTGACCTGGAAGGCCTGGATTTTGATTTAGGTGACTTGGGCGATTTAGGCGATCTAGATGATTTGGACGGTTTAGATAAGTCAGAAGAAAAGAATGATTCGCCACAGGGTGATACAGAAGTGGCTGGTGATGCTGGTTTGACAGAGAGTGATGGTCTGGCCATGGATTACGATGCAGATTCCGAAGTGGGTCAGGATGGTTCTGTTCAGGACGACGGTGCTATGGACTTCGATCTCGAATCGCCGCTTGAAGACGCTGATTTGAATGATGATGCTGATCAAGGTGAAGGTGATTCCCACAATGAATCAACCGTGGAAGCAGTGATGACGGCAAATAATGAGCTTGCCGGTGAGAGCGTTGATGAGTTAGCTGGCTCACTTGATTTTGAATCGGAAGTTTCATCAGAAGCTTCATTAGAGGAAAATGCCTCTTCTGAGAATGAAGAAGAATTAAAAGAGGACACTTTAGCTGGTGACAATTCGTTGGATTTTGATGCTGCGGAGTTGACGAGTACAGGCTCAGTTGACGTGGACACAATAGAAGACAATCTAGAGCCAGCTACTACTGAAGAGAGTGATGCTGGGTTAGATGATGGTTTGAGTCTGGATACAGATGAGCAAAGTATCGAGTTTGATGCATCGCCCGACGGTAACGTAGATGTTGTGGGTGAAAATTCAAGCAGTGATGACGCGAGCGAGCCCGAAGGAGATGGTCTCTCCGATGAGGGGCTGGACTTTGCTTCTGCTGTAGATACAGATACAGGTACAGATACAGCTTCAACACCAACGCTGGATGTTGACGAGCCGTCGACTTCAGGGGACGACCAAGTCGCGTCAATCGATCAGGATTTGGAAGACGATATTGATTGGTTGGCAAGTGTTGCCGATGACGAAGTGCTGTTTGACGATGACGCTGATGCTGAGAGCAACGGCCTGTTTTCTGGAGATGATGAAGTTGCGACAAAGTTAGATCTGGTGCGCGCTTACATTGATATGGGCGACAAAGAAAGTGCTCGCGATATTCTCAATGAAGTTATGGCTGAGGGTGATGCCGGGCAAAAAATAGAGGCCAGTGAGTTGTTGGAACGCATTAATGGCTAATGTTCTTGCCTGTGTTAGATGCTAGGTTGAAAGCGTAATGGCGGTTTTAGCTGCGACTGTTTTGCGAAGTCTGCATCCGTTAATTCGTGTCTTTATTTTCCTTGTTTTTGCTGTGCTGGTTGCGCATGCTGACCTAGTTGCAATCTTCGTTGCGGCGGTGGTCTTAAGCCTTGTTTATGCCCTCGTTGATCGCTCTTGTCTTACCAGTGCATGGAAAATGGTTTTTCGAATCCGCTGGATTTTTCTTTCCCTGTTTTTGATTTATGCCTGGTTTACGCCCAGTGATGTTTCTGCTTCATCCGCAAGTGCATGGCTACCATCTGCTGCTGGAATGGTGAATGGTTTAATTCATGTGATGTCATTGCTGATGATTGTTTTGGCGGTGAACTTATTGCTGAGCTTTACTGCAAAGACGGACTTGATGCTAGCTCTGCGTTGGATGGTGACGCCGCTGGCTGTGTTGGGCGTTTCGCGCGATCGAGTTGCACTACGCATGATGTTGGTGATGGATACTGTTGCAGGTGTGCAAGTTTTAGTGGGCGACGCGCTCAAAGAAATTCACGAGACACGTTTTACTCTGGTGAAAATAGGCGCAGTGACGGGGGAAGTGTTTCAGCGTGTATTAAATAAAGCTGACCAGCAAGAAGAGCAGACTATCATTATACAACCTTTATGCGCACCACCATTTTGGCAGTGGTTGATACCTGCTTTTTTAGGAATTTTTTTATTGATCCCCTTCTGAAAAATAGTCTGATTACTTAGCGTTCTAGTTTCAGAATAACTGCCCCTAAAGGTGGAAGTGTAATATCAATGCAATGCGGATGGTTCATGTAGGCTTCATCGCGAGAGCTCAGGGTGTCAGGGTTACCAATATTGCTGCCGCCGTAATAACCGGAATCTGAATTTAAAATTTCCTTGTAGTTTCCTGCAGAAGGAACTCCTATGGTATAGGGGCTTCTGCTCACCGGTGTAAAGTTCAATGCGACGATGATGATTTCATCGTCGTGGCGGCGCAAGAAGGTGAGTACTGATTGCATTGAATCATCGCAATTGATCCATTCAAAGCCCTGTGTCTCGAAATCAAAATGGTGCAAAGCGCTGTTATTTTGGTAGCTTGCATTGAGGTCTTTAATGAGTGTACGCATGCCTTGATGCAACGGGTAGTCGAGCACGTACCAGTCAAGCTGCTGGTGATGATTCCATTCTGTCCCTTGGCCAAATTCACAACCCATGAAAAGTAGTTTCTTGCCTGGGTGGCAAAACATATAGGTATAGAGTAGACGTAGATTGGCAAAACTTTGCCATTCATCGCCGGGCATTTTATTGAGCATCGAGCCTTTGCCGTGAACCACTTCATCATGTGAAAATGGTAAGACAAAATTTTCGGTGTAAGCGTATAGCTGACTAAAGGTCAGCCGGTCGTGATGAAAATGTCGGTGAACAGGATCTTTGTTCATATAGTCGATCGTGTCGTGCATCCAGCCCATGTTCCATTTCATGCTGAAACCGAGCCCACCGAGCCAAACTGGTCGGGATACCATTGGCCATGCGGTGCTTTCTTCTGCGATAACCACAGCGCCAGGATGGCGGCTATGCACTTGTTCATTAAGTTCGCGCATGAACGTAATAGCTTCAAGGTTTTCGTTACCACCGTGCTCATTGGGCAGCCAGTCGCCGTCTTCTCGTGAATAATCGAGGTAGAGCATTGACGCGACAGCATCGACACGTAGTCCATCGATATGAAATTCGTTGATCCAATATAAAGCACTGGAAATCAGAAAGCTGCGTATTTCATTGCGGCTGTAATTGAAAATTAGCGTGCCCCATTCGCGGTGCTCACCGCGCCGAGGGTCTTCATGCTCATAGAGTGCGCTGCCATCAAATTGTGCTAATCCGTGGCTGTCTTTAGGGAAGTGTCCGGGTACCCAGTCGAGGATTACACCAATATTGTTTTGATGGCAGTGATCAACGAAGTAGCGAAAATCATCCGGTGTGCCAAAGCGCGAAGTGGGTGCGAAATAACCTGTCGTTTGGTAGCCCCACGAATCATCCAGTGGGTGTTCTGTAATGGGTAATAATTCGATGTGAGTGAAACCAAGTTGGCTGACATATTCCACCAGTTTGTCTGCAAGCTCGCGATAATTTAAAAAACTTCCATCGGTGTGGCGCTGCCATGAACCGGGATGAATTTCGTAAATGGACATCGGTGCATGCAGCCAGTTTGAATCATGGCGTTTTTTTAGCCAGTTTTTATCTTGCCAGTGGTGGCTGCTGTTTGCTGTGACGATGGCGGCAGTACTGGGACGATATTCAAAACTACGACCATAAGGGTCTGCCTTGAGGTGTAAGCTGCCCGTATGCATGTTACGGATTTCAAATTTGTATAAATTGCCAGCATCAAGGCCGGGAATGAAAAGTTCCCACATGCCGCTGCTGCCACGGCTACGCATTGGATGCCTGCGGCCATCCCAGTTATTGAAGTCGCCAACAACGCTGACTCGCTCGGCATTCGGTGCCCAGGTGGCAAAGTGTACGCCGTGTATGTCATCCACGCTGTGTAAGTTGGCACCGAGAAAGTCAGTACACTGACCGTGTGTGCCTTCTTTGAATAAATGTTGATCGAAATCAGTGATGAGCGGTGCAAAGCTGTACGGGTCATAATGAATGTGTGTGTTGCCATCATTGTCTGTCCACTGCAGGCGATAATGCTCAGCTAGAGTGCCGCGTGGGCCTTGCCATTCAAACAGGTCAGAATCAAAACAACGTTTCAAAGGTTGTTTGATGTCAATTAAGCTGACTTTTTTTGCCTGCGGAATGAAGACACGTACGGTTTCTGTATTGCTGTCGTCATGATGTTTGCCAAGGTATTCAAAAGGGTCGTGATGGCGTGCATCGATAATGCGTTGGGCAGCTGCAGGAATACTAATATTTTTTGACGATGGCTTTTTCAATTTGATATTTGAATCTGATTATTTTGCGAAATAGTATGATGGAATTTTATAGTCAATAATTACACTGTTAATCATTTTATGATAGGGCTAATATAGCATAAACAGTCAGTAATGCTTGTGTGCTTCATATTGAATTTGTTTTTTTAGTATATTTTTAACTTAAATTTTGACTAGTCGATAGGCATCTGGTTGAGAAAATGCTCATCAGAATATTCTGGATGATTTGCAATGTGGTTCGCCGTGAAGGAAAAGTGGGGTTAAGTAGATGAATGATTTTTTAGAAGGTAATAAGGATCCTCGTTTTGTCAGTCGCTTGACACGAGATACAGTGGCTTTGGTGTTGGCGGGTGGACGAGGTTCTCGGCTGAAAAACCTGACCGAATGGCGAGCGAAACCAGCGGTGCCTTTTGGCGGTAAATTTAGAATTGTTGATTTTCCTCTTTCCAATTGTGTTAATTCAGGTATCCGCAGGATTGCCGTGTTGACACAATATAAATCCCATTCCTTGATTCGACATATTCAGCAGGGCTGGAACTTTATGCGTGGCGAGTTAGGTGAGTTTGTTGAAGTGGTGCCGGCACAGCAACGAATTAAAGATTCCTGGTATGCCGGAACCGCTGATGCTGTTTATCAAAACATGGATATTATCCATAGTCATAACGCGTCTTATGTGTTGATACTGGCGGGTGACCATATTTATAAAATGGATTATGGCCCGATGTTGGCCTATCACGTTGAGCATGGTGCGGATATGACGGTGGGCTGTATTGAGGTGCCGCTTGATCAAGCCAGCGAATTTGGTGTGATGTCTACAGAAGTAGATGGGCGAGTTGTTAAGTTTACAGAGAAACCCGAGCAGCCTGACCCGATGCCAGGAAGTGATAGTCAGGCTTTGGTGTCGACAGGTATATATGTATTTAATACCGAATTTTTATTTGAGCAGTTAAATCGTGATGCAGATGATTCCGCTTCCAGCCATGATTTTGGCCATAACATTATCCCTGGTTCGGTGAAAGATTGTAATGTTTTTGCCTATCCGTTTCAGGATCCAGAGACTGGGCAACGTGCTTATTGGCGCGATGTGGGTACAGTTGATGCATTTTGGCAAGCGAATATGGAGTTGATTGGTGTTATGCCAGAACTGAACCTCTATGATAAGCATTGGCCCATCTGGACATACCAGGAGCAGCTGCCACCGGCAAAGTTTGTTTTTGATGATGAAGGCAGGCGAGGTATGGCGGTGGATTCGATGATTTCGGGTGGATGCATTGTTTCGGGCGCTACGGTGAGCAGTTCGTTGTTGTTCTCGAATGTGTCTGTGCATTCTTATACGCATATTGAAGACAGCGTGATCATGCCTGACGCTGAAATTGGTGAAAATTGTGTTTTGAAAAAAACCATTATAGATAAATCCTGTCGTGTTCCTGATGGAACCATTATCGGGAAAGATCCTGAAGAAGATGCGCGACGCTTTCATGTCAGCCCCGAGGGCGTGGTTTTGGTTACTCCGGAAATGTTAGGACAGGGTATCCATCGTGTCAGAACGCGCTAATTCTCGTTTGAAAGTAGTGCTGTGCTGGCATATGCACCAGCCGGAGTACCGTGATGCGGCGACGGGGCAATATCAACTGCCGTGGACCTATCTGCATGCGATAAAAGATTACGTCGATATGGTTGCTATTTTGGAGCAGGTGCCCAATGCGCGTGCGGTCGTTAATTTTGTACCGATTTTGCTGGAGCAGATTGACGATTACGCGCATCAGGTTTCTGCTTTTTTGTCTGATCGAACAAATATTAATGATCCTTTGTTATCAGCATTGGCCGAAGCAGAATTGCCGAGTGATGATGCTTTACGCTGTTCGTTAGTTAACGCCTGCTTGCGTGCAAACGAAGAGCGACTGATTAACCGTTTTGATCACTACCGTCAGCTGGTTGATATCGCGGCGAACATTAAAGTGGATGAGACGAATATTGATTACCTGAGTGATCAATATTTGACTGATTTGTTGGTTTGGTATCACCTCGCCTGGCTAGGCGAAACAGTACGCCGCACTGACAAACGTGTTAAAGGGCTAATAAAAAAAGGGCGTTTGTATACTGGAGCGGATCGTTTGCAGTTGATGCAGGTCATAGGTGAGTTATTGAGCACCGTGATTCAGCGTTATCGGGTTTTGTCTGAGCGTGGCCAAATCGAGTTGTCGATGACGCCTTATGCGCACCCAATGATTCCTTTGTTAGAGGATTTTTCTACGGCCAGTGAAGCAGTGCCTGATATAGACCTGCCAGTAACGCAACAGTTTACGGGTGGCACACAACGTGGTCAGTGGCACATGCGTTATGGGCTTGAAATTTTCAAGCGTTACTTTGCTGTAACACCTAGCGGTTGTTGGCCGGCAGAGGGCGGTGTCAGTGATGGCATGGTTAAGATTATGGCTGACCACGACATTAAATGGTTTGCCAGTGGTGAGTCGGTGCTGCGCAATAGCCTTGCACGCGCTGCTCAACACGATGATAGGCCGATAGAAGATCAGCTGCATCGAGCTTACCGTATTGATGGAAGTAGTCCGATAGGTTTTTTTCGCGATGATGGATTGTCAGACTTGATAGGTTTTACCTACTCAGGTTGGCACGGCGATGACGCGGTGAGTAACATGGTGAATCATCTGGAAAATATCGCCCAGGAATACAACGGTGATGAGCAGCGCGTGGTATCGATTATTCTCGACGGTGAGAATGCCTGGGAGTCCTATCCGGAAAACGCCTATCATTTTTTAACGGCGCTTTATACCAAACTTTCAGATAATGCACTTTTTGAGTTGACGACTTTCTCTGACTGTATTGCACAAGGAGTTGAGCCAGGTCAGTTACCATCGTTGGTGGCAGGGAGCTGGGTATATGGTTCTTTTACAACGTGGATTGGTGATCAGGGGAAAAATCGTGCATGGGATTTATTGTGTGATGCCAAGCAAGCATTTGATGAAGTGATGGCATCAGGAAATCTCAGTGACGAGCAAACTGAATTAGCTATTCAACAGCTGGCGGTGTGTGAAGGCTCTGATTGGTTCTGGTGGTTTGGTGATTACAACCCCGGTGAAACTGTGCGAGATTTTGATCGTTTATACCGTGGCCATCTGCGCAATCTGTATAGTTTGATCGGCAGACATCCGCCACAAGTCTTGGATAACGTCATTAGCGCGGGTGCCGAAGCGGATGTTGGCGAGCCTGCACAGGGTGGAGTGATGCGTCAGGGTAAGGAAAATCATTGAATCATATCGACCCGTTTGAACGTAGGCGCAGCGGTGTCTTGCTGCACCCCACTTCGTTACCCAACAAAGGGTATTGTGGTGATATCGGTACAGAGGCACGAAACTTTGTTGATTTTTTAGCCGCAGCAGGGCAAACAGTCTGGCAAATGTTACCGTTGGGGCCGACACACGATAACCGATCGCCTTATCAATGCCTGTCTATTTACGCAGGCAATCCACTATTAATTAGTCTTGAACAATTACAGCTCGAAGGCTGGTTGTCAGAACGTGATGTTGAATCTGTAGCAGCAGAAACATTGGCGAATAAGATTGAATTGCTGCAGTGTGCCAGCCGTGCTTTTCTTGATGGAGCAGATGGCCGTGACCGTGTGGCTTACGATGACTTTTGTGTAGAGCAGCAAGTATGGCTTGAAGACTATGTTTTGTATCAAGCACTCAGAGAAGAAAACTCCCATGTTGAATGGTCGCAATGGGAGCAGTCACTGCGCGATGGTTACCCCGACGCATTGGCTGAAGCACGGCAACGCTTATCCGGAGCGATGGATGAGCAGCGCGTAGAGCAATTTTTCTTTTATCGTCAGTGGATGGCGCTGAAGGATTACGCTAATCAGCACGGTGTTTTGTTGTTTGGTGATATGCCAATTTTTGTCGCTTATGACAGCGCCGATGTGTGGCGGGGTAGAAGATATTTTGATCTGGATGAGCAAGGGCTTCCGCGTGTTGTCGCAGGTGTGCCGCCCGATTATTTTTCTGAAACCGGGCAACGCTGGGGTAATCCTCATTATCGTTGGTCAAAAATAGAGAGTGAAGATTTTCTCTGGTGGCGTCATCGAATTAGCTGGCAGCTAGAGTTGTTTGATCTGGTGCGAATTGATCACTTTCGTGGTTTTGAATCTTGCTGGGAAATTCCTGTCGAGCACGAGCATGCCATCGAAGGCCGCTGGATTGATGTGCCGGGTGATCGTTTGTTTGCAGCACTACGCCAACAATACGGTAAGCTGCCATTGGTCGCCGAAGATCTCGGTATCATCACTCCGGAAGTGGAAGCACTGCGGGATAAGTACGAATTGCCAGGCATGAAAATTCTGCAATTTGCCTTCGATGGAAGTGTCAATAATCCCTATTTACCGCATAATCATTGCGCGAATTCTGTTGTTTATACCGGCACCCATGATAATGATACGACGCTTGGTTGGTATCAAACGTTGCCTGATGAGAGTAAAACCTATCTATCTGAATATCTGACCGACAACCTGGTTGATGGCGATGCCGATGTTGCCTGGGTATTAATACGTTGTGCTTTAGCCTCTGTATCCAGACTTGCTATTTTACCCATGCAGGACATTTTATCTTTGGGTGGCGAGCACCGTATGAATGTGCCTGGGACAGCAGAGGGTAACTGGGGTTGGCGATTTAATTGGGATCAATTAGAGGAAAATACGCCGCAACGATTACATGATTTGACGAGTAGATATGCCAGGTTGGTAAATAGTTCAGCGTAAATCCCACCATATTATTTTTTAAATGGTTTTAAATAGTTTTTAAACAGTTTGTTTTAGCAGGCTGTTGTAGGCTTCATATTGTGTTAAATACACTTCCCCTGAAAGCTCCTCCAATAAGCCAGTGCGTATCAGTGTATCCATTACGGGGCCTTTGACTTCTGACAGGTGAAGTTTGATTTCCTGTTCAGATAATTGATAGTTCAAACCTTCCAGCATTTCCAGTGCGCTGAAATCGATTTCATTGACTGCCGAACATAATAAAATGACGTGGACGATTTTGTCGTTTTTGTTAATCGCAGCTAAAATTAATTCTTCGAGATGGCTTGTATTGGCAAAAAACAAACTTTCATCGGGTCGGAAAGTAATAATTTGTGGAACTGTTTGCGTTTCATATCGGCGCACATTTCTGAAATGTTGAGTGCCGTCAATAAGACCTACTTCTGCAACATGTGGTTTGGATGTTCGGTATAAATGCAGCAGTATTGATGTGCCGATTCCGCTGGCCACACCAATTTCAACACCGAAAAATAAGGTTAAAATAATGGTGGTTAAAACGGCGATAAAATCACTTTTAGAAAACACCCATGTTTTTCTTAAAATTGAAAAATCGATTAACGATAACACCGCGATAATAATAGTGGCGGCCAAGGTTACTTTAGGTAAGTAGTAAAGCGCGGGCGTTAAAAATAAAGATGTCAGTGCAATGCCTATCGCCGCATAGATGCTCGCAGCTTGCGTTGCTGCGCCGGCGTCAAAATTAACAATTGAACGAGAAAACCCACCTGTTACTGGAAAGGCGCCAGATAAAGAAGCGGCGATGTTAGCGGTGCCTAGCCCGATTAGCTCTTGATTGGGGTTTATTTTTTCACGTCGTTTATTAGCCAATGTTTTCCCGACAGAGATAGATTCAATATAGCCTATTAGCGAGATAAGCAGGGCGGGCATGGCTAATGCAGATACGAGGGCTAATGAAGGAATCGTCAATGTTAACGAAGGCAGGCCGGCAGGGATGAAGCCTGTGATTGCAACGCCTTGATCATCCAGCTTGAATATATAAACAGCGACGATACTGATGATGACACCAAAAATAGGCGCGGTCTTGGCGAGTGTTGTTGCGAGTTGTTCTTGTGCGCCGCAAACAGAAAAAATTCGAGCGGCATAAAATTTTGATACAAAAAGAAATGCCAGAACAGCCGCACCCAATGACAGGGTGGCAAGCTGTGTGTGATTGATGTCGTCAATAAGTGAAGGTATGAGTTCAGTTAATGTGTCGCCATGCATGTCGATGGCTAACAAATGCTTTAACTGATTTAGTGCGATGATAATTCCAGAGGCAGATATAAAGCCGGATATTACTGAGTGCGATAACAGGTTAGTAATGAAGCCAAATTTTAAAAGTCCCATTACTATTAGAATTATGCCGGACAATAACGCTAAAGTGATGGCTGCAGTGAGGTGATCGCTAATGCCGGCATTAACAACCGCGCCAAGACTGGTGGCGGTCATTAAAGAGATGATGGCAACTGGGCCAACGGAAAGCGTTCGGCTGCTGCCAAATAATGCATAGGCGGCTAATGGAAAAATGCTTGCATATAAACCCACTTCCGGCGGTACACCAGCCAGTAAGGCATAGGCCAATGATTGTGGAATCAATAGCATCGTAACGATAATCGCCGCTGTAAAATCCTGCCTGAAATGACTTCTATTGTAGTGGCGTATCCAGTCGAAAGCGGGAATCATAGTGTTATCGTGTTTATTGATATAATTACCTATCTATTACTTAGAGAGTAATACTTTTTGGTGTTGCCATCCACTCATGACCTTTAAGCATGCAGTGCCAGCAAATGAAAGGCAGGGCTTTTTGTTTTTAGTTTCCATGCCAGTTTAGTAGGTTTTGTACCTTCGTTAAGCCAGCTAGGGAAGCTTGGAGCGAGTTTTCCGCCATATGAAAACTCCGCTAAAATTATTTTTCCTCGTTCTACGGTTAATGGGCACGAACCGTAGCCGTCATAGGCAGCACTCGGTGATTTTTGATTTAAAATATCTGCAATATTTTGTGCGACGATGGGTGCTTGCTTGCGTACTGCTGCCATTGTTTTTGCATTGGGAGTGTTGGTTACATCGCCTAGCCCCCAAACATTGTTGAATGATTTGTGTTGTAAAGTATGTTGATTCACATCACCCCATCCATTCTTATCGGCAAATACGCTGTGTCTAATGAATTTGGGCGCACGTGAATCATATCGAAGCTAGTGATAACAGTAATGTCATCGCCTTCTTCTTTTATGTCCGGCTTGTTAGGTTTCTGAAAAAGAGGTTTGATCGTGCGCTTCATTATCTGGGCGAATGCAGATTAATGTTTGCACGCCTTCTTTTGAGAGTTGTTCCACGTCTTCGCAGCATATCTGGCTAGAGATAGAGAATTGATTATTAATAGTTTCCAGTTTCATTTTATGTTCTCCTGAGGAGATATGGTGGTATTGAGGTGAGGGCTGCTTTTGCCGCAAGTGAGGTTCATAGGTACGGCAATATCCATCATTTTTGGGTTGGTTAAATTTAATGCGTTCATGAGTTTTGCATACTCTTCAGCGTCAGCAATTTGAAGGCGTGGGTTATTAAGCCGTTCTTGTTTGATCGTGCTGACTTTGTTGCCGTGATAATCATGTCCAGGATAGACCAATGTTTCGTCAGGGAGTTTGAGTAGTTTGTTGAACAAGCTATCGTATTGCGCATAAGCGTTTCCGTTTTGAAAGTCAGTTCGGCCCGTGCCATTAATTAACAGGGTATCACCAGTAAAAATCCGGTCTTTCATTAAGTAGGACAGTGATTCATTGGTGTGACCCGGTGTATAGAGTGCGGTAATAATTAAGCCGTCGAGATCGATTGTTTCGCCATCTTTAATGTGGCGAGAAACGCAAGCGGCATCACTGTGTTCGCTCATTACTGTTATGCAATTTGTAAGGTCGCGTAAATTACCTAGAGCGGTGATATGATCGGCGTGAGTGTGGGTATCTAATGCGTAGCCGAGCTTTAGATTGTGTGTTTTAAACCAATCAATATATTGCTGCTCATAGCCTTTTACAGGGTCGATGATGGCGCCAAGCTTGCCATTCTTTGGTGCGAACAAGTAAGTATAAGTGCTCGATTCATCGTCAAATAACTGTTTAAAGTGCATGGTGAAACATCCTTTTGTCTGTCGTAATAGTTTTATACATGGCATTCAGTCGTAAAACGGTTCGGTGGTGATGGGTGAAAAATGTTCTTTTGTGTCAGCGGGCGGTATGATAATGAAGGTTTGTGACTAAGCGCTAACAGGTTTAACGGAGACGATTTATGGATGATTTTCTTAATGGTCAAACAAATTATATAGATATTTACATAATACCTTGGGGAATAAATATTGTCACCGCACTGGTGGTGTTTTTACTTGGGCGGTTGATTGCAAAATTCATCTGTCGGTCTGTGAAGCGTTTGATGCAACGCTCAAAAATAGACGAAATTCTAATCAATTTTATTGGAAATATTCTTTATTTTGCTTTGCTGCTGGTGGTAGTTATAGCTTCGCTAGACCAATTAGGTATCAATACCTCTTCAGTGCTGGCAGTATTTGCGGCAGCTGGTTTGGCTGTTGGATTGGCGTTAAAGGATTCATTATCAAATTTCGCAGCAGGCGTTATGCTGGTCTTTTTTAAGCCTTTTAAAAATGGTGATTTTATTGAAGCGGGTGGGCAGTCCGGGGTTGTAGAAGAGATTCGTATTTTTAATACGATTATACGTACTGGCGATAATCGAGAAATAACCCTGCCAAATGGTCAGATTTACAGTGGTGTAATTATAAATTTTAGTGCGCGTGATACACGCCGTATCGATTTAGTTTTTGGTATTGGCTATGATGATGATATCAAGCAGGCGAAAGAGCTGATTGAAAAAACGATGGCGGAAGACGCTCGAATATTGAAAGATCCAGCGGCAGTAATAATGGTGCTGGAGCTTGCTGACAGCAGTGTCAATTTTGCTGTGCGTCCCTGGGTTAATGCTGGCGACTATTGGGGTGTTCGCTCTGATCTTCTTGAGACACTCAAAGTTAAATGTGATGCCGCAGGTATTTCTATCCCTTATCCGCAGCAGGATGTGCATATTTTTCAGCAAGAAGATAAAAAAGTAGTTGTTTGAGATCAAGACTAACTACAAATAAAATATTAATTTTTACAGGAAAAAGAAATGATGATGAGCAAGCAACAGATGGTGTCTGCATTAACTGCAGTTGTTTTAATGATGATGACTTACGCTGTGAGCGCGGAAGATACATCTCCAGTTAGTTTAAGCTGGAAAGGTAATGTAGAGCTGGGTATCGTAACTACAACGGGGAACACGGAGACAGAAACGGTTAATGCTAAGGCTAAAATTGGAACCGAACGCGAAAAATGGCGTCACACTGTATTACTGGAAACACTGAAAAGTTCGACGAAGGGTACTACTAACGCTGAGCGATTTGTAATTAATGGTCAGAGTGATTACAAATTTAGTGATCACAACTATTTCTTTGCCATGATTAATTACGAAGATGATAGTTTTAGTGGTTATCAGTCTCGAATTAATGAGGCGCTGGGTTATGGGCGGCGAGTGATTGGCGATACCGCATTAACGCTGGATCTGGAAATTGGTCCGGGTGCCCGCCAAAGTAAACTAGACTCCGGTAGTAGCGAAAATGAGCTTACCGTTCGCGGTGCTGCAAAGCTGTTATGGAAGGTCAGCGCAACGAGTGCTTTTACAGAAGACTTAAGTACGGATGTGGGTGAGGATGTCACCATTATTAAATCAGTGACGGCGTTGACTGCTCAAGTTAATGGTAGTCTGGCAACAAAAATTACTTATACCATCAAAAATACTTCGGATGTTCCTGTAGGTATTGAGAAGACAGACACTGAAACAGCTGTAACGTTGGTCTATTCATTCTAATAGCTTAAAAACGAAATGAGCAATGAACGAAATGCACCGCACCGTGTCAGACGTGGTGTTTTTTTTAAGCTTTGGTGTTTTTAAGGCAAAGAGTTATGGGGTGTAGTGGGTATCTGAAGATGCCCTTGGACATAGGCCTCGAACATAGGCCTCGGACATAGGATGGTGCCGAGGGTCGGAGTCGAACCGACACTCCCGTGAAGGAACCGGATTTTGAATCCGGCGCGTCTACCAGTTTCACCACCCCGGCAATATCAGAGCCGAAGTATACAGGTCTGAGTGGGGGAATGACAACCGCTGCATATATGCGGTAGAATTTCGGCCTACTATTTAAGGCTGTATAGGCCGAACAGGTCTCGTCAATGCTCCGCTCTGAATTTAATTACACACTTCCCGAACATTTGATCGCGCAATATCCGCTGGCTGAACGTAGCCAGAGTCGTTTGCTGTGTCTTGATGGCAAGGATGATGAGCCGCGAGACAGTATTTTTAGTGATTTACCTTCTTTTTTACGCGCTGGCGATTTATTGGTTTTCAATGATACTCGCGTTATTCCTGCTCGTTTGTCTGGCCAAAAGGAGAGTGGTGGTAAGGTTGAAGTGCTGGTGGAGCGTTTGATTGATAACCATCATTTGTTAGCGCAGCTGCGTGCCAGCCGTTCGCCGCGCATGGGCAGCCGTATTTTGCTTGACAGTGGTGTGAGGCTTGTGGTGCAGGGGCGGCGCGATGATTTTTTTGAGCTGTGTCTTGAAAGTGATGGTGATGTGAGTGGCGCTACGGTCGGCGAGATGTTAAATCGTATTGGTCATATGCCTTTGCCACCTTATATTAATCGTGATGATGAAAGTCATGACCGCGAACGTTATCAAACGGTTTATGCGCGCAATGAAGGAGCGGTGGCGGCGCCGACGGCGGGCTTGCATTTTGATCAGGCGCTAATGGAACGTTTGCAGGCGATGGGTGTGAACAGCGCTTACGTGACACTACATGTCGGCGCGGGGACATTTCAGCCAGTGCGTTGTGAGCAGATCAGTGAGCATCGCATGCATTCTGAATTTATTGAAGTGTCAGCTCAGGTTTGTCAGCAGGTGCTTGAGACGCGTAAGAAAGGTGGGCGCGTGATTGCAGTCGGTACAACCTCAGTGCGGTGCTTGGAGAGTGCTGTTCAGGGTGGGAAGCTAGTGGCATACAGCGGTGAGACGGATATTTTTATTACGCCGGGTTATCGTTTTCAGTGTGTTGATGCATTGGTAACTAATTTTCATTTTCCGGAATCCACTCTATTGATGTTGGTGTGCGCTTTTGGTGGTATGCAACGGATGTTGGCAGCGTATGATTACGCGGTTAAAAATGAGTACCGTTTTTTTAGTTACGGTGACGCGATGTTTATAGCGCCGTCTGGGAGTGATTTGCTGTGATGAAATTTGATTTACTGAAAACGGATGGTGCAGCGCGTCGAGGCTGTCTCGACTTTGCGCGCGGCCAGGTGCAAACGCCTGCGTTTATGCCGGTCGGCACTTATGGTGCAGTTAAGTCTGTCACGCCTGAAGAAGTGGATGACTGCGGTGCGCAAATGATTCTCGCCAATACATTTCACTTAATGCTGCGCCCCGGCACAGAAGTGATTGCAGCGCACGGTAGCCTGCATGACTTCATGCATTGGGACGGCCCGATTTTAACTGATTCGGGTGGTTTTCAGGTCTTCAGTCTTGGCGAGTTGCGCAAGATTACGGAGCAGGGCGTGACCTTTCATTCGCCGGTGAACGGTGACAAGGTGTTTATGGGGCCGGAAGAGTCGATGGCCGTGCAGCAGGCGCTGGGTGTCGATGTAATTATGATTTTTGATGAATGCACGCCTTATCCGGCGACGTTTGAAGAGGCGCGTGTTTCGATGGAGTTGTCGTTGCGTTGGGCGCAGCGGAGCAAAGACGCGCACGGTGAGCACGATGCGGCGCTGTTCGGCATTGTTCAGGGCGGCATGTTCGAAGCGCTGCGTGATGTGTCGCTGGCCGGTTTGCAGGAGATTGGTTTTGATGGTTATGCTATTGGCGGCTTGTCGGTGGGTGAGCCTAAAGAAGACATGCTGCGAATTTTGGATCACAGTGTTGGCCAGCTGCCAGCGCAGCGTCCGCGTTATTTGATGGGCGTGGGCAAGCCGGAAGATATTGTCGAAGCGGTGTTGCGCGGTGTGGATATGTTTGATTGCGTGATGCCGACGCGCAATGCGCGCAACGGTCACTTGTTTGTTAACGAAGGCGTGTTGCGTATCCGCAATAGTTGCCATCGTAATGATACTCGTCCGCTGGATGAAAGTTGCAGCTGTTATACCTGCCGCTATTACAGTCGCGCTTATCTGCGTCATTTGTCGACGACTAATGAGATGCTCGGCGCGCGTTTAAACACTATTCATAACCTGCATTATTATCAGTCGTTGATGAGCGGGCTGCGCGAAGCGATTGAGTTTGGCAAGCTGGAAAGCTTTGTCACGGAATTTTACGCAAAACGGGCATAAACAGAGGTGCTGTGGTAGTATCGCGCAATCTGGATTTATTGTGGAATTGTTGATATTTAAATGATGGAGTTGAAAGAATGAGTTTGTTTATTTCTGATGCCTATGCGGCTGGCGAAGCGGCGGGTGAGCCGGGGTTTATGGGGCTGGTACCTTTAGTACTGATTTTTATCATTTTCTACTTTTTGTTGTTGCGTCCTCAGATTAAGCGCGCCAAAGAGCATAAAAAAATGGTCGGTGCTCTGGCGAAAGGCGATGAAGTGGTGACCAACGGTGGCCTGCTCGGTAAGATCACCAAAATTGACGATGACTTCCTCACGGTTGAAATTGCTTCTGGCGTAGAAGTTAAAGTGCAAGCCGGTGCGGTCGGTTCTATGATGCCGAAAGGCACAATCAAATCTAATTCCTGATACCTCAAAACGGTATAGTTGTTCATGAATCAATATCCTGCGTGGAAATATCTGCTGATTCTGCTGGTGATTGTCGCCGGTGGTTTTTATGCGCTACCTAATTTATATGGCGAGCAGCCTGTGGTGCAGGTATCTGCGCTACGTGGCGGCCAAATTGATGAGGCAACGCAGAAGCGAATTGTTGCCATTCTTGATAATGCCAATATTGAGCACGGCGGTGTAGAGAAAACGCCGCAGGGGCTGTTGGTGACTTTTTCTGATACCGGGCAACAGCTAAAAGGTAAAGATTCAATCAGCGATGCGCTGGGCGATGATTATGTCGCGGCACTGAATTTAAGGTCTGCTGCACCGGGCTGGTTGAAGGGTATGAATGCTGACCCGATGTATCTCGGTCTTGATCTGCGTGGTGGTGTTCACTTTTTGATGGAAGTGGATATGGACGCTGCTGTGCAGCAGGCAGAAGAACGTTATGTTAGTGATTTGCGTGCGGCGTTACGCGGCGACAAGATTCGCTATTTATCTATCGTACGCACACGCAATAGTGGTATTGCGATAAAGTTTCGATCAGCGACGGACAGGGAGAAAGCAGGTCACACGATTGATAAAGACTATTCCGATCTTAAGTTGAATGAGCTTGATGACGACGGTATTCTGCTGATGGTGAAAATGAGTGAGCAGGAAGTGCGTGATACACGCAAGTTTGCGCTGCAGCAGAACATTGTTACGTTACGAAAACGTGTTAATGAGTTGGGTGTTGCTGAGCCGTTGATTCAGCAGCAAGGCGATAACCGTATTGTGATTCAGTTGCCTGGCGTGCAAGATCCCGCGCGTGCCAAAGAAATTCTCGGGGCGACGGCGACGCTTGAATTTCGTTTGGCGGATGAGATTAATGATGTGCAAGATGCCATTCAAGGTCGGATGCCAGTCGGTTCGCGTTTGTATCAAGAACGTAACGGCCAGCCTATTTTGCTTAAAAAACGCATTATCGTAACCGGTGACCAGATTATCGATGCGGCATCTGGGATTGATACGGAAAACGGTTCGCCAAAGGTGTCTATTACGCTGGACAGCAAAGGCGCGCGCAAGATGTTGCAAACCACCAAGGAAAATGTCGGCAAGCCAATGGCCGTGGTGTTTATCGAAAACAAGGTTCAGACACGATTTATTGATGGCAAGAAAGTAAAGACAAAGAAAACCATTAAAGAAGTTATTAATGTCGCAACGATACGAGATCAGTTTAGCAAGCGTTTTCAAATTACGGGTTTAGACAGCACGTCTGAAGCGCGAAACCTTGCTTTGTTATTGCGTGCTGGTGCTTTGGCAGCGCCGATTGAGATCATAGAAGAACGTACGGTGGGGCCGAGTCTGGGGCAGGAAAATATCGACAAGGGTTTTATGTCGGTGATGATCGGTTTCGTTTTCGTATTGATTTTTATGGTGATCTGGTATCGCTTGTTTGGACTGGTTGCGAACCTTGCGCTGACAATGAATTTGGTATTGATTGTCGCGGTGTTGTCATTGTTACAGGCAACATTAACGTTGCCAGGTATTGCTGGAATTGTATTAACCGTTGGTATGGCGGTTGATGCAAATGTGCTTATATTTGAGCGTATTCGTGAAGAGCTGCGTAATGGTAATAGTCCTCAGGCAAGTATCAATGCCGGTTATGGAAAAGCATTGTCAACCATTGCGGATGCGAATATCACCACCTTGATTGCTGCGGTTGTGTTGTATGGTTTTGGTACGGGCCCGATAAAAGGCTTCGCGATCACATTATCGATAGGTATTCTTACCTCTATGTTTACCGCGATTATGGGTACGCGTGCTGTCATAAATCTTATCTATGGCGGACGTAAGGTGGAACAACTCTCGATATAACAGCTTGTAGTGATGCGGGTGGTTTGATTGTTTTTTGTTGATTGATTGGGACAGGTATGCAGTTTTTTAAGAAAGAAACGAAAATTGATTTTATGGGTAAGCGCAAGCTGGCGATGTTGTTGTCGTTGCTGCTTATCTCTGTCGCTGTCTTTTCGATAGTGACTCGTGGCCTGAATTTTGGTATCGATTTCACTGGAGGTACTTTGGTTGAAGTCGGCTACAAAACGGCGATAGAGCCTTCGCAGGTTCGTAGTGTTTTGGTTGATGCTGGTTACAATGATGTCACGGTGCAATCATTTGGTACTTCTCGTGATTTGTTAATTCGCCTTGCGCCACGTGAGTCAATGAGTAGTGCAGAAGTCAGCTCGGGTTTGCTAGAAGTTTTACATCAAAAATATCCTGATCAGGTTGAGATGCGCCGTGTTGAATTTGTTGGCCCACAGGTCGGTGATGAGCTGACTGAAGACGGTGGCTTAGCGATGCTCTATGCCTTAATTGGTATTTTGATCTACGTTATGTTTCGTTTTGAAAAACGTTTCTCAGTGGGTGCAGTGTTGGCACTGGTGCACGATGTTACGCTGACAATTGGTTTTTTTGCACTGTTACAGATTGAGTTTGATCTGTCAGTGCTGGCAGCGGTGTTAGCCGTGATTGGCTATTCGCTTAACGATACTATTGTAGTTTTTGATCGTATTCGAGAAAACTTTCGCAAGATGCGTAAAGGCACGCCGACCATGATTATGAACACTTCTATTAATCAGACATTATCGCGAACGCTGATTACATCGCTGACGACATTGCTAGTATTGCTGGCTTTATTTGTGTTTGGCGGTGAGATAATCCATGGTTTTGCCACGGCGTTAATCGTTGGCATTGTCATCGGAACGTACTCATCAATCTACATTGCAAGCACGTCAGTGTTGTTGCTTGGGATTACTAAAGCAGATTTAATGCCAGTAGAGAAAGAGGGCCAGGAGCTTGACCAGCAGCCTTGATGCGCTGGTGTGTTTAACTGCTTTTTTGTGATGTTGTTGCTTGGTTGTCTTGTTCTGAAATTTCGATACGATTACGACCTAATTCCTTAGCACGATAGAGCGCTTTGTCGGCGCGTTCGACAAAAAAACCGGGTGTTTCACCTGGTTTGTACAGCGCGACACCTGCCGAAAAAGTAGGCATGGGTAGTGATGTGCCGTTGGTCTGAAATTGTGTCTGAGCAGCGCGCTCTTGCACCTTGACTAGAGCGCGGTGTGTGCCTTCGATGTCGGTGTTTGGCAGTAGTATGACAAACTCCTCGCCACCGTAGCGCGCCACCATGTCGTGATGACGAAATACAGAGAGGATGGTAGTGGAGAAGATGCGCAATACTTCATCGCCAGCAGCATGCCCTAATTTGTCATTAATGGCTTTGAAAACATCCATATCGATTAACGCGATTGATAATGGAGAGCCATAACGCTGGACACGTGCTACTTCATCTTCGAGCCGGCGTGTAAATGCGCGGCGGTTGGGTAGCTCGGTAAGCTCATCGGTCAAGCTTAGAATATGAACACGGGTTAGCTCGTCATTCAGGTGCTGCCCTTCTGATTCTATTATTTTCAGGTAATTTTTTGCTTTATCGAGCTTTGTTGCTATGCCGTGATTACCTTTGAGCAACTTTTTAACTTCATTGATTAATGAGTCTTTTAGACTGTCCAGGTCTTTGGCATCGTCTGCTTTTTTCAGGGCGTCGTATTCGACTTCAAGCAAAACGCCAAATTCTTCATTTTGTTTGATGACCTCATTAACATGCCGCGTTAAGGTTTGCTGGATTTTAAGTATCCGGTCGCGTTTGTCATTGAGGTGTCTTCGATAAGATTGATCGACACGCTGATCTGAATTATCTATTGATGGGGCTGATGTGCTGGGTAGGTCGAGATTTTCATTGTGAGTTTCTGTGTCTGCAGCTGTCTTAGTGTCAGTGGGGATATCATTTGCAGCAGGTTCTGAGTTGAAATCACCTGATTGAATCTGATCAGAACTTTCATGGTTATCGACCAGTAGCGCGCTGGTAGTCTGTGTGCGTTTTTCAGCATGGGATTGAGATGGCTGCTTGGAAGGTGTTACAGAAAATGCATCCGATAAAGTATTTAGAGCCGCGCTGAGGCCTGCTTTTTCAGGTTCGCTTGAGAGCTGTGGCTTGTTGTTCTGTAAAGCTTGGCAGAGGCTATTTTTTAAAGCAGTGATTTCGGCGGCGGATAAAGACGGTGTTAAGCGTAGTAAAATCAGCTGCAAGTGAGTGTTGATTGAAGAATCATGTGGGATATCATTGCTTATATTTTCGATCAGTTCGCGTATTAGGTCGCTGTAAGCATTTTGAACCAGTCGGTTTTCGTTATCGTGCTGCTCTGCGATAGAAGCAATGTGCTGGAGAATGACCGTGCCAGATGGACTATTCTTGAGTGGTTCAAGAATCCTCAACAGTTGTTGAGTGATTGTCATAGGAATAGACGTTTCAGTCCGGTTAGTCAAAATGCACCTTAATATAGTTTATGTAGGTTAGAGAGGTTAAAGCCTTTGCGTGCTTGAAAGGACGGCTGAGGGCTTCTTCTATCTGTTGTGCTATTATGTCGCACTAATTTTAGCATAAACGCCCTGTTGAGATGGGAAAAAATTAACAATATCCATATGTATCAATAGGATACCTTGGCGTTGATGAAAGTTTTGATGGTCTGTTTGTTGCAGGCCGTTGTATGTTGGGTGGTAATTTGCTGGATTGTTAGGGAATGTTGTAAAAATGTTTCAGTGATTTCCGTATTAGAAAAAATTTAAGAATGGTGCAGATGATGTTTACATCTAAAATGAAAATTGATGGTTTCGATGACGAAATCTGGGCGGCAATTCAGCAAGAGGAGCGTCGTCAGGAAGAGCATATCGAATTGATTGCCTCTGAAAATTATGCCAGTCCACGGGTTATGCAGGCACAGGGGTCAGTGCTGACCAACAAATATGCTGAGGGTTATCCGAGCAAACGTTATTACGGTGGCTGTGAATATGTAGATATTGCCGAGCAGCTGGCGATTGATCGACTCAAAGAATTATTCGGCGCTGATTATGCCAACGTCCAGCCGCATTCCGGCTCTCAAGCTAATGCCGCTGTTTATATGGCGCTGTTAAATCCTGGCGATACTATTCTTGGTATGAGCCTTGCTCATGGCGGTCATTTGACTCACGGCTCGAAGGTGAATTTTTCTGGGAAAATATACAATGCTGTGCAGTACGGTCTGAATACAGAGACTGGTGAGATTGATTATGATCAGATGGAGACTTTGGCCTTAGAGCATAAACCGCGTATGATCGTGGGTGGCTTTAGTGCCTATTCGCGGGTGGTGGATTGGCAGCGTATGCGCGATATTGCGGACAAGGTTGACGCTTATTTATTTGTCGATATTGCTCACGTTGCAGGTTTGATTGCGGCGGGCGTATACCCTAATCCGATTCAGATTGCCGACATCACAACTTCGACAACGCACAAAACGCTGCGTGGTCCACGCGGTGGCATCATCATGGCGCGCGCGAATCCGGAAATCGAGAAGAAACTTAATTCAATGGTGTTCCCTGGCATACAGGGTGGGCCATTGATGCATGTGATTGCGGCCAAGGCGATTGCCTTCAAAGAAGCTTTGCAGCCTGATTTTAAAGTCTACCAAACGCAGGTGGTGAGCAATGCCCGCGCAATGGTCGATGTAATGATGCAGCGTGGATTTAAAATTGTTTCCAATGGCACGGACAATCATTTGTTATTAATGGATTTGATTGGCAAAGACTATACCGGGAAAGATGCTGATGCGGCATTGGGTGCGGCAAATATTACTGTTAATAAAAACAGTGTGCCGAACGATCCGCAATCGCCTTTTGTTACCAGTGGCATTCGCATTGGCACACCAGCCGTCACCACTCGCGGTTTTGCTGATGATGAAGTACGTCAGTTGGCAGGCTGGATTTGCGATATTCTTGATGACGTCAATAATCAGGACGTTATTGAGCGGGTGAAAAAACAAGTGCTGGATATCTGTGCTCGTTTTCCTGTTTATGCAAAATAAGTTTACGAAAAATAACTACGTTGACGCTAAAAGCTGGCAGACATTGAATAATGCGTTGCCCATTTTGTGAAGCAGACGATACTAAGGTCATCGATTCGCGTTTGGTGAGCGGTGGCGGTACAGTGCGTCGTCGGCGTGAATGTCTGAGCTGCACGGAACGTTTTACCACCTTTGAAACCGCTGAGTTAGTACTGCCACGCATCATTAAAAATGATGACAAGCACGAGCCTTTTGATGAAGATAAATTACGCGGCGGCTTTTTGCGTGCGCTGGAAAAACGTCCGGTGAGTATCGACGATATTGATTCGGCTATCACTGGCATTAAACATCGTTTGCATACTTGCGGTGAACGCGAAGTTGAATCGCGTGTACTCGGCGATTGGGTGATGGAAGCACTGATGAAACTTGATCAAGTAGCTTATGTACGTTTTGCTTCGGTGTACCGTAGTTTTCAGGATATTAATGCTTTTCAGCAGGAAATTGATCGCTTGCAACGTGGTGCCGCCAATGAATCGGTTACAGAAGCTGCGGGTGATTTTGACAAGTCGTAAATCAAAAACGTGGTAATAACCAGGAGTTTTACTCGATGACTGCGGCGCATGACCTTCAGTATATGGCTTATGCGATTCAGTTGGCGCAGCGTGGGCTGTTTACCACTGATCCTAATCCGCGAGTGGGTTGTGTGCTGGTGCGTGAAGGTGTGATTGTTGGTCAAGGTTGGCACCAACAGGCCGGCGGCCCTCATGCAGAAATTGTTGCGCTTGAAGATGCTGGCGAGCAAGCGAAAGGTGCGGACGTTTATGTAACACTGGAACCTTGTAGTCATCATGGTCGCACGCCTCCTTGCGTTGATGTTTTGATTGGTGCCGGTGTGCGTCGTGTAATCATGGCGATGGAAGATCCCAACCCCTTGGTTTCGGGTGCGGGTCAAAAGGCGTTGCTGGCAGCGGGAATTGAAGTGATTACCGGTGTTTGTGCAGAGCAAAGCGCAGCATTGAATCCGGGTTTTATTTCTCGAATGACTAAACAGCGCCCTTTTGTGCGTTGTAAATTGGCGATGAGTTTGGATGGCCGTACTGCGATGACCAGCGGTGAGAGCAAGTGGATTACCGGTCAGGCGGCGCGTCGTGATGTGCAGCATTTGCGGGCGCGCAGCTCGGCGATTCTAACCGGTGTGGGCACGGTGTTGGCCGATGATCCGGCGATGACAGTTAGAGACCTTGGCGATGATGTTGCAAAAGTAGAATGGCGCCAACCGTTACGGGTGGTTGTTGATAGTCAGCTACGGATAACAGCGCAGGCGGCTATTTTGCAACAGCCGGGAGAGACGCTGTTAGCAACATTATTGTCAGAAAATAAAATGCAAAGTTTGACGGCATTATCTAATGTTAGTTTAGTGCAGTTGCCAGCATCTAATGCTCGCGTTGATCTGGTAGCATTGATGGCGTATCTCGCTGAGCGAGAAATTAATGAGGTTTTGCTAGAAGCCGGAGCCACGTTGTGTGGGGCGATGTTGCAGGCACAATTGATCGATGAGCTGGTGATTTACATGGCGCCGCATTTGATGGGTGATCAAGGTCTCGGTCTATTTTCACTGCCAGGACTGGAATCAATGACTGATAGAATAAGTCTTGATATAAAGGATATTCGAGCGCTGGGCGATGATTGGCGCATTACAGCGACGCTTAAGAACTAGTTGAGTAATGTGTGCGTAACAACGTTTTTTTTATTAGCAGTGAAGCGGTGATTTAATTTATGTTTACTGGAATTGTTCAGTCACTTGGGAAAATTTCGGCCTTGGTGCCGACAGGTGAAGACATGCGCCTGTCGATCAGCAGTAAAGAGCTTGATTTGGATGATGTAGTGCTTGGTGACAGCATTTCGATCAACGGTGTTTGTTTGACAGTGACAGCATTACAGAAAGCAGAATTTTGTGCCTATGTTTCTGCTGAAACACTGTCGTGTACTACTTTTGGACAGCTATCGATTAATGATCGCGTGAATCTTGAAAAGGCATTGTTGCCGACAACCCGCTTGGGCGGGCATTTGGTGAGCGGGCATGTGGATGGTATTGCTACGGTGATGTCGACTGAAGACGAAGCTAAATCACGCCGTATTCGCTTTAGTGTGCCGCAGGGTCTGAGTCGTTATATTGCTGCCAAAGGTTCTGTTTGTGTTGATGGCGTGAGTTTGACCGTGAATGTGGTCGAGGCTGACCAATTTGAAGTGAATATTATTCCACACACGTTGCAGCAGACTGTCATTGGGAATTATAAAGCCAAAATGCAGGTTAACATTGAGGTCGATATCATCGCACGTTACCTTGAACGTCTATTATGCAAGGAAGGCGCGTCTGCGGAGCCAAATCTGCTAGACTTTGCCTTCTTGTCCGAGCATGGTTTTGCTGGGAAATAACAAGTTGCTGAATGCAGTTAGACGGAAAAAAGATGTCATTAAATAGCACGGAAGAATTAATAGACGATATTCGTCAGGGTAAAATGATAATCCTGATGGACGATGAAGATCGTGAGAATGAAGGCGATCTGATCATGGCAGCTTCTTTTATCAGCGCCGAAGACATCAACTTTATGGCTCGTTATGGGCGAGGTTTGATTTGTTTGACGTTGTCGCGAAAACGTTGTGAACAGTTAAATCTACCTTTAATGGTGAGTTCCACCGACGCCAAGCATCTAACTAATTTCACCGTATCCATCGAAGCAGCTGAAGGCGTAACCACCGGTATTTCTGCTGCTGACCGCGCAGCAACAGTTCAAGCGGCTGTTGCTGAGGGTGCGAAACCCGCTGATATTATTCAGCCTGGGCATATTTTTCCATTAATGGCACAACCCGGTGGCGTACTCGCCCGTGCCGGACACACAGAGGCAGGGAATGATTTGGCGCGGTTGGCCGGCTGTATTCCAGCCAGTGTCATCGTGGAAATTTTGAATGAAGATGGTACGATGGCGCGGCGTCCACAGCTGGAGATTTTTGCCCGTGAGCATGACCTCAAAATCGGCACGATTGCTGATCTTATTCAGTATCGCATTGAACATGAACGCACAGCTGAACGGGTTGCGGAATGTTCACTGCCGACGCGGTACGGTACTTTTCGTTTATTAGCCTATCAGGATTTAGTTGATGAGCAACTTCATCTGGCGTTGGTCTATGGTGAAATAAATGCCGATAAACCGGTGCTGGTACGGGTGCACACAGAGGATACGATGCTCGATGTGTTAGGTGCTGAATTTGATGGTGGTAGTTTGTCGTTGCGTAATGCCATGGCGCGTATTGCTAAGGAAGGTTCGGGTGTCATTGTGATGATTCGTAAAAAGGATGATGCTCAGGCATTGGTGCGACGTATTACAGATTATCACCTGCGCGAAAAAGGCATTAAACTGCCTCGTCCAGGTACTGGGTTAGAAATGAGAGGATATGGCTTGGGCGCGCAGATATTGCTGGATCTTGGTGTGAAACGCATGACGGTGATGGGCGTTCCTAAAAAGCTGCATGGCTTGTCGGGTTTTGGTTTGGAAATAGTTGAATATTTGGCCTGTGAATGACGTTAACGGGTTATGTAGGTTTGATAGGGCTGTAAAACAAGGATTTGAATATGAGTAATATTAGCAAAGTAACAGGTGACTTTTCTGCGCAGGGTATGCGCTTCACCATTGTTGCTGGACGTTTCAACAGCTTTATTGTTGAGCATTTGATTGAAGGCGCTGTTGATACACTGCAGCGTCATGGTGTTGACCCCAGCAACATTGAAATTATTCATGTGCCGGGTGCCTTTGAAATTCCCTTGGTCTGTAAACGTGTCGCGACATCTAAACGCTGTGATGCGGTGATTGCTTTAGGCGCAGTGATTCGTGGCGGCACGCCGCATTTTGATTACGTCGCTGGCAGCTGCACAAAAGGGTTGGCAGACGTTGCTTTGCAGGCGGATATGCCGGTGGCGTTTGGTGTGTTGACGGTTGATACGATTGAACAGGCAATAGAACGTGCGGGCACAAAGGCAGGGAATAAAGGTGTTGACGCGGCGATGACGGCCATTGAAATGGTCAGTGTGTTGAGGAAATTATAATGATGAAATTACTTTTTTCATGCGCCGTCTATTCTTGCAGGGGTTCCAATTAATATGAGTCGCGGACGTAGTCTTGCACGTCGATATGCCATGCAGTCGATATTTCAATGGCAGCTTAAAGGTCAGGATGAAGATCTGGTTGATTTGCATTTTATTGTTGAGAAAGATCGCAACAAGATTGACCGGGCATATTTTGAAGAGCTGGTTCATCAGGTGGTCGAGCGCGTAGCCACGCTGGATGATGAAATTTCTCCGTTACTTGATCGCCCTATTCTTGAGCTTGATCCTGTAGAGCGTGCGGTTTTGCGTCTGGGTACTTATGAATTTATGTGCAAGCTGGATGTTCCATATCGAGTTGTGATCAATGAAGCGGTTGAGCTGTGTAAGCGATACGGCGCTGAGAATAGCCATAAATATATCAATGGCGTTCTGGATAAGCTGGCGAAAAAATTGCGCTCGATAGAAACGTCCAGTAAAGCTGGTTGAGCTCGAACTATGGCGTATTCAGAGTTCGAGCTGATTCGCTTACTTTCCCAGGAGTCTATAAAAAACAGGCCTGACGTAATGTTAGGTATTGGCGATGATGCTGCGCTGTTAAATGTTCCCGCAGGGATGCAGTTAGTTGTCTCGATGGATACGCTGGTGCATGGTGTTCATTTTCCTGAATCAACCACGCCCTATAATATTGGTTTTAAATCGTTAGCTGTGAATCTTAGTGATATGGCAGCAATGGGCGCTGAACCTGCTTGGGCGACTTTGTCATTAACGTTGCCGGAGGCTGACAGCGACTGGTTGCAGGAATTTTGCCGAGGGTTTTTCAGTCTTGCAAATCACTTTGAGGTTCAATTGATCGGCGGCGATACTACGCGTGGTCCTTTGTCGGCCACCGTTCAAATGCATGGTTTTGTACCCGAAGGTCAGGCGTTGCGTCGTGATGCAGCGCGTGTTGGTGATTTGATTTATGTGACGGGCACGTTGGGTGATGCTGGCATAGCGTTGAGTTTGCTGGGTCAAGAGCAGAATGAAATAGATCATTGTTATTTACTTGAGCGCCTTGAACGTCCTTCACCAAGAATTGCTACTGGCTTAATGCTGCGTTCAGTCGCTCATGCGGCGATTGATATTTCAGATGGCCTGTTAGCTGACCTGCAACATATATGTCAGGCGAGCGGTGTGGGCGCGACAATTAATGTTGATGCCTTACCTCTTTCTACGGCGTATAAATCCGTGATGGTTTTGTCTGATTTAGATGATCCGTTTTCGTTGCCATTATCTGCTGGCGATGACTACGAACTTTGTTTTACTGTTTCGCCGGATAATGTCTCTAAGCTGCATCAGCAAGAAAATACTGCGCTGACTTGCATTGGAACAATTGAACATGAAGCAGGATTACGTTGTGTTTTTAAAGATAAAGAGTTTCTGCCTAGCGTAAAAGGTTATGATCATTTTTCGGAATTAAATACATAATCATGACTGAAAAAACACAACATCAGGCTGATGTATGGCGTAACCCGATTCATTTCTGTGCTTTTGGTTTTGGCTCAGGTCTTGCGCCATTTGCACCAGGCACCTTCGGCACATTGGTGGCGGTGCCGATTTACTTCTTGATGTCGTCACTGCCGCTGATGACATATATAGCTTTAACTGTCGTGTTATTTGTTGTCGGTGTTTGGTTGTGTCAGGTGACCGCCAGAGATATGGGCGTGCATGACCACGGCGGAATTGTCTGGGATGAAATTGTTGGTTATTTAATTACGATGATTGCTGTGCCCAGTGGTTGGATATGGGTTGTTATTGGTTTTGTTTTATTTCGAATTTTTGATATCACCAAGCCTTGGCCAATTAGGCAGGTGGATCGTCAAATGGGCGGTGGTTTAGGGATAATGCTGGATGATGTGTTAGCGGCGCTTTATGCCTGGCTGGTGATTCAGTTGCTAGTCATAGTTGTCGCTTAAAAGCAGTTTTAATTTACAGTTCAAAATAGCTCAATGTCACCGTCCGGTAGTTGCTTTTTCTGTAGCGGAGTTTCATTTAAGGTCTCATCGAAACTTTTTCCCTGCAAAATGGCTTCCAGCATTTTACGGTCAGAATCCAAAGTGTATTGAGATCTGATAAGGTTTTGTTATTTCTCCCATCCACAGTCTAGGTTTCTTGGGACAGGACTAAAGGATTGGGAATACGTCAGTGATTTGATGACTTATAGCTGATCATTTTCGGTTATGTGTGAGATATATCAATTGTTTGAATTTCAGTTATTTTTTTCGATCAATGCATAAGCTGAGTGGTTGTGAATAGACTCAAAATTCTCGGATTCAATGCAGTAGCCACTGATTCGAGTATCTTCATTGAGTCGTTTGGCGACATCACGCACCATGTCTTCGACAAATTTAGGATTGTCATAGGCGCGTTCAGTGACGTATTTTTCATCTGGGCGTTTCAATAGGCCGAAGATTTCACAGGAGGCTTCTTCTTCAACCATATCGATCAGGTCTTCAATCCAGACGAAGCTTTTTGTATGTGCTGTGATGGTGACATGGGAGCGCTGATTGTGGGCACCGTATTCAGATATTTCTTTAGAGCAGGGACACAGGCTGGTGACGGGTACGACGACACTGACACTCATGACGGTTTTGTTGTTTTTTATTTCACCGCTGAGCGTGACATCGTAATCCAGCAAGCTTTCTACGCCAGAGATCGGAGCAGGTTTGTTGACGAAATAGGGAAAGTTCATTTCGATATGGCCGGCTTTGGCGTCTAGCGTTTTACTCATTTTCTCTAAAATATCTTTGAAAGACTCAACCGTGATCTCGCGTTCGTGGGTGTTGAGTAGCTCAACAAAGCGTGACATGTGCGTGCCTTTGAAATTATGCGGCAGATTAACGTACATGTTAAAGCTTGCGATGGTGTGTTGTTCGCCGCCGCTACGATCCTCAACGCGCACAGGATGTTTGATGCCTTTTATGCCGACTTTGTTGATCGCAAGTTGGCGAGTATCGTGGCTGTTTTGTACGTCAGCGATGGCCGTTGTGGTATCCATATTCAATTTTCCTCTGAGTAGCGTGCACTGGCTCGCTCTGTTTCCCAAATAGTGACAGCAGCGATGCGTACGCGACCGTCATCCAATATTTTTGTCAGTCCCTGATAAAAAAACCGCGCTATATTTTCAGCGGTCGGGTTAATTTTGTCGAAAGGCTCAATCTCGTTCAGGTACTGATGGTCGAGTTTGTCGACCAGTGTTTTGGCGGCTTGTTTGATTTTTTTAAAATCAACCACCATGCCGGTCTCATCCAGCTCCTGTGCTGAAACGTCAACTTCAAGCTTCCAATTATGCCCGTGCATTCGGCTGCATGCACCCGGGTAGTTTCTGAGAGTATGAGCGGCAGCAAAATCAGTGACGATTTTCAGGGTAAAACAGGGGGACATACTTAAACCTGACTAATTTACTAGGAATTTATACCAGCCGAGACGGCTTGGCAAGGGTGTTGGCTAAAATGATTTTCAACCACTTTGCTGATTGTATCAGCATCTATGCCATAACTGGCAAGTAATTCGCTGCGGCTGCCATGTTCAGTGAAGTGATCCGGCAGGCCTAAATTGACAATAGCGGTAGGTATATCGTGGCTGGCGAGCAGCTCATTGACGCCGCTGCCCGCGCCACCGCTGATGGCATTGTCTTCAATGGTTATCAGTAAATCATGGCTGGAGGCGGTGTCGAGAATCATTTTCTCATCCAGTGGTTTGACAAAGCGCATATTGATGACGGTTGCATTCAGTGTTTCGGCGGCCTGTAGAGCATCTGCTAGTGTGCTGCCGAAGGCCAAAATGGCGGTGGCCATGCCTTTGCGACGTAATTCAGCCGCACCGATGGGCAGAGCGGTCATGTCCGCCTGAATTTGAGCGCCGGGTCCGCTGCCGCGTGGATAGCGGATGGCGCTTGGGCCATCGTGACAAAATCCCGTGTAGAGCATTTGGCGGCATTCATTTTCATCGCTAGGCGCCATGATGAGCATATTAGGAATGCAGCGCATGAAGCTGAGATCGAAGCTACCGGCATGAGTGGCGCCATCGGCACCGACGATTCCGGAGCGGTCAATGGCGAACATGACAGGCAGGTTTTGTAATGCTACGTCATGGATCAGCTGATCGTAGGCACGTTGTAAAAAAGTAGAGTAGATGGCAACAATCGGTTTGATATCGTCGCATGCCAGTCCCGCAGCCAGTGTGACCGCATGTTGTTCGGCGATGCCGACATCAAAAAAACGTTGTGGGTACTGCTCGGCAAATCGGCCCATGCCGGAGCCTTCACACATCGCTGGGGTGATCGCTACTAGGCTTTGATCTTGTTTGGCCATGTCACACAGCCAGTCACTAAAAACCTGTGTATAGGTAGGGCTACTGGCTGGCGTAGACTTTTTCTGGCCGGTTTTGGCATCAAAAGGCGGCACGCCGTGGTAGCTGCAGGGGTTGTTCTCGGCAGGTTGATAGCCTTTCCCCTTTTTAGTGACGATATGCAGAAACTGTGGGCCACTCAGGTCTTTTAAATTGCGTAGCGTGGTCACCAGGGTGTCAATGTCATGACCGTCGATGGGGCCAATGTAGTTAAAGCCCAGCTCTTCAAATAATGTGCCGGGTATCACCATGCCTTTGACGTGTTCTTCAGCGCGACGTGCCAATTCACGTACAGAGGGCACAGCGCTGAAGACTTTTTTGCCGCTTTCGCGCATAGTGGTGTAGAACTTGCCAGAAAGCAGTTTAGCGAGGTAATTTGACATGCCGCCGACATTGGGCGAAATCGACATCTCGTTGTCATTAAGAATCACTAACATGTCGCTGTGGACGTGTCCGGCATGATTTAGTGCTTCAAAAGCCATGCCGGCGGTGAGTGCGCCATCACCAATGATTGCTGCAACACGGCGTTTATGGCCTGTAAGCTTGGCAGCGACGGCCATGCCCAAAGCGGCGCTGATGGAGGTGCTAGAGTGACCTGCACCAAAGGCATCAAAGTCACTTTCAGTGCGTTTTAAAAATCCGGACAGGCCGCCTTTCTGTCGTAATGTGCTCATTTTTTCGCGGCGACCGGTGAGAATTTTATGAGCGTAGGCCTGATGCCCTACATCCCAGATTAAACGGTCATCCGGGGTATTAAACACATAATGCAGTGCAATCGTCAGTTCGACTGTACCGAGACTGGAAGATAAATGACCGCCCGTATGCGACAGAGACTCAATGATGAACTGACGGGTTTCGTCAGCCAGCTCAGTGAGTTGCTCTTCTTTTAATTGACGCAGTTGCAATGGATCTGCAAGGCTATTGAGCAAAGGGTATTCAGCGGTGGTCATGTATATCTAAATCCGTTCTGTAATTGTATTGTGCTGGCTTTAACGATTTAGCCTCAAAAAGATAATGAGGCGTTTTATTGTCTGTTGCAAGCTTGTTTGTACTGATAGTCAGTGGTTTTTAATGCTGAAAATCAGTGTCCTCGGCGTACGATGTAGTCTGATATCCAGCGCAGTGTCTCAGCCTGTGGGCCGAGCGGTTGTATTGCAGCCAGCGCCTGCTCATGAGTTTCATTAGCCTTTTTCTTGGCAGCGTCCATTCCGAGCAGGGCGGGATAAGTGGGTTTGTTGCGGGCGACATCCGCTCCCTGCGTTTTGCCAAGCACGCTGGTATCTGCTTCGATATCGAGAATGTCATCGCGGATTTGGAAAGCCAGACCGATGCAGCGGGCATAGTCATCGAGTTGTTGTTCGGTGGTGGGGTCAATACCTTGTTTGCTCATAGCTCCGAGCTTGACTGCGGCTAAGATCAACGCACCAGTTTTATGACTGTGCATATTTTGCAGAGCGTCTAAAGTCATTTGTGTGCCGACGGCTTCCAAATCGATGGCTTGACCGCCAGCCATGCCGAGCGAACCGCTGGCACGGGTTAGCATGCTGATCATTGCCACCCTTTGAGTGGGCGTTGCCTGCATCGCGGTGTCTTCGGCGAGCACTTGAAAAGCGAGCGCTTGCAGGGCATCCCCGGCTAAAATTGCCATGGCTTCGCCGTAGGCCTTGTGACATGTGGGTTTGCCGCGTCGCAGCGCGTCATCGTCCATTGCTGGCAGATCATCGTGGATTAATGAGTAAGCGTGAATCATTTCAACCGCGCAGGCAGGGCCGTCGAGCTGTTCAACGGGCAGTGCCAAAGCCTGGCCGGTGGCGTAGACTAGCAGTGGGCGCACATATTTGCCACCCGCTAATGCGGAATAGCGTATGGCTTCGTGTAATGCTTGTGGAGATTGCCTGGCCGCCGGCAGGCGCAGTGCCAGCTGTTGCGGCACACGTGTTTTTGTCCAGCCCAGCAGATCCTTTAAAGAGGTCTGCGGTGGGGCAGCGTGATCAGTCGCCGGAGGCATCGAAGGCTTCGGGTTGGCCATTTTCTTTGAGTAAAATTTGTACTTTTTGTTCAGCGCTTTTGAGCGCTTCCTGGCAGTTTCGGGTCAGTGCGATACCGCGTTCGAAATGTTTCAAAGAGTCTTCCAGAGAGATGTCGCCCTGTTCCATTTGTTCGACAAGCTCTTCTAGTTCGCTTAAGGCGTTCTCGAAATCCGGTGTAGTTTCGGTCTTTTTTGCTGCTTTTTTGGGCAAATTTTCGCTCCAGACGGGCTTATGCTTTGTTAATGAAGCGCTATTGTACTATAAATCAGTTTGTTCGGTAGGCTGAGCTGTGAGAAATACAAAGGGATTATTTTGTCGAGCTGCATGTACGATCTTCATGCTAAGCTACCCCACTTTTTTCAGGTAACAATAAAATGCGGAGCAAATTTCTTGAGTAAAGACTACGATGCGGCGGCGATAGAGGTACTGACCGGTCTGGATCCGGTGCGTAAGCGTCCGGGCATGTATACCGACACATCGCGCCCAAATCATCTCGCCCAAGAAGTGATCGACAACAGTGTCGATGAGGTACTGGCGGGATTCGCTAAAAGTATAGAGGTGACGGTTTTCAAGGATGGCTCGTTGCAGGTACAGGATGATGGTCGCGGTATGCCGGTGGATATCCACCCGGAAGAAGGTATTAGCGGCGTAGAGGTAATTCTCACCAAGTTGCATGCTGGCGGTAAGTTTTCGAGTAAAAATTATCAATTTTCTGGTGGACTGCATGGTGTCGGTGTGTCTGTCGTCAATGCGCTGTCGAAGAAGGTTGAGGTGCAGGTTAAACGTGGCGGCAAGGAATATTTAATCACCTTCGCGGACGGTGAAAAGACGTCCGAGCTGCGTGAAATCGGCACAGTAGGTAAACAAAATACCGGGACTTTTCTGCGTTTCTGGCCGGACGGGACATTTTTCGACAGCGCTAAATATTCGCTGAGTAAATTAAAACATTTGTTGTGCGCCAAGGCGGTGTTGTCGCCGGGCTTGAAGGTGAGCTTTTTTGACGAAGCCAGTGGTGATAAAGAAGAGTGGTATTTTGAAGGTGGCTTGCAGGATTATTTACATGATGCGCTGCAAGGCTACACATTGCTGCCTGAAGAAGCCTTTAACGGCAGCATGGAAGGCCACACTGAAACGGTAGATTGGGCCGTATTGTGGTTGCCCGAAGGCGGTGAGCTGGTGACGGAAAGTTATGTCAACCTGGTGCCGACGGCGCAGGGCGGTACCCATGTCAACGGTTTGCGAACCGGTTTGACTGAAGCGGTGCGCGAATTTTGTGAGTTCCGCAATATGTTGCCGCGCGGCGTGAAACTCGCGCCGGATGATGTCTGGGAACGTTGCAGTTATATTCTTTCTGTAAAACTTGATGATGCACAATTTTCCGGGCAGACAAAAGAACGTTTGTCGTCACGCGAATGCGCTGCTTTTGTTTCCGGCGTGGTTAAAGACAGCTTTAGTTTGTGGTTGAATCAACACGTCGATGCGGGCGAAGCGATTGCCATGTTGGCAATCAATAACGCCCAAAAACGCATGCGTTCAAACCGTAAGGTAGTGCGCAAAAAAGTCACCAGTGGTCCAGCTTTACCTGGTAAATTGGCCGATTGTTCATCGCAGGATTTGGCTTTGACAGAGCTGTTTTTAGTCGAAGGTGATTCGGCCGGTGGTTCTGCTAAGCAGGCGCGTGACCGTCAATTCCAGGCCATCATGCCGTTGCGAGGCAAGATTCTCAATACTTGGGAAGTGGAATCAAATGATGTGCTGGCCTCGCAAGAAGTGCATGATATTTCAGTTGCCATTGGTGTTGACCCGGGCTCGGATGATCTCAAAGGTTTACGTTACGGAAAGATTTGCGTGCTGGCCGATGCCGATTCAGATGGTGCGCATATCGCAACGCTGTTGTGCGCGTTATTTGTCAGACATTTTCGTACGCTGGTATTGGCCGGTCATGTGTTTGTTGCGATGCCGCCTTTATATCGTATTGATGTTGGCAAAGAAGTTTATTACGCACTCGATGATGCAGAAAAACAAGGTGTGCTGGATCGCATCGAAGCCGAACATAAACGTGGCAAGATTAATGTGCAGCGTTTTAAAGGTCTTGGTGAAATGAATCCAATGCAATTACGTGAAACCACTATCATGCCAGACACACGCCGCTTGGTGCAGCTGACCATTGATGGTAACGACGATACGGACAGTTTGATGGATATGTTGCTGGCTAAAAAACGTGCGCCAGACCGTAAAGCATGGTTGGAAGAAAAAGGTAATCTTGCGGAGTCGCAAATACTATGAGCGATAAAATAATGGTCAATCTTGAGGGTGTTGAGCGCCTGTCTTTAAAGACGTTTACTGAAAAAGCCTATCTCGATTATTCGATGTATGTGATTTTGGATCGTGCGCTGCCGCATATTGGTGACGGGCTGAAACCGGTGCAGCGACGCATTATTTATGCGATGTCTGAATTAGGTTTGTCGGCGACGGCAAAATATAAAAAAGCCGCGCGTACCGTCGGTGATGTACTCGGTAAGTTTCACCCGCACGGTGATAGCGCTTGTTATGAAGCGATGGTGCACATGGCGCAGCCGTTTACCTATCGTTATCCGCTGGTCGATGGACAGGGCAACTGGGGCGCACCAGATGATCCGAAATCATTTGCAGCGATGCGTTATACCGAAGCACGCTTGTCACGTTTTTCGGAAGTGCTGCTGGGTGAATTGGGTCAGGGCACGGTTGAGTGGGGTGCAAATTTTGATGGCACATTAGAAGAACCGCTTTTATTGCCAGCTCGTTTACCGCATGTGTTACTGAATGGTGTAACAGGTATTGCGGTCGGTATGGCGACAGATATTCCGCCGCATAATGTGCGCGAAGTGACCAGTGCCTGTATTCGTTTACTGGAGCAGCCAAAAGCAACAGTCAGTGATTTGTGTGAACACATCAAAGGCCCGGATTATCCCACTGAGGCCGAGATTATCACGCCGAAGGAGGATATTCATAAGATCTATCAGACAGGCAGAGGCAGCATTCGTATGCGCGCCCGTTTTGAAAATGAACAGGGCGAGGTAGTGATTACCGCATTGCCACATCAGGTGTCGGGATCGAAAATTCTGGAGCAGATAGCGGCTCAAATGACGGCAAAAAAATTGCCGATGGTTGAGGACTTGCGCGATGAATCTGACCATGAAAACCCTACCCGTTTAGTAATTGTTCCACGTTCAAATAGAATTGATATCGATGATTTGATGTCACATTTGTTTGCGACGACAGATTTGGAACGCAGCTATCGTGTCAACATGAATGTCATCACGCTAAACGGTAAACCACAGCAGATGAACGTGCGCGATATGCTCAAGGAATGGCTGAGCTTTCGTACTGAAACGGTTCGACGTCGATTAAGTTATCGTCTCGATAAAGTTGAGCAACGTTTGCATATTCTTGCCGGGTTGTTGGTGGCTTATTTGAATATCGATGAAATTATTGAAATTATCCGCCACGAAGATAAGCCGAAAAATGAATTGATGGTGCGTTTCACATTGTCTGAAATTCAGGCTAATGCGATTCTAGATATTCGTCTGCGTCAGCTGGCTAAACTCGAAGAAGTTAAAATTAGAGCTGAGCAAAGTGAGTTGGAAACTGAGCGGGATTATTTGACCAAGACGCTGGGTTCCAGTGCGCGCATGAAAACTCTGATTCGTAAAGAACTGCAAGCGGATGCAGAATTGTACGGTGATGATCGTCGTTCACCTCTGGTTGAGCGTGGTGCTGCACAGGCAATGTCAGAAACGGACTTAGTCAGTGCTGAGCCGATAACGGTTGTGGTGTCTGACAAGGGTTGGGTGCGTGCGGCTAAAGGGCATGATATTGATGCGACGACACTGACCTATAAATCGGGCGATGGGTTTTTGGCTGCGGCAAAAGGGCGCAGTAATCAATCGGTGATGTTTATTGATTCCACTGGACGTAGTTACGCGCTTCCATCCCATACCTTGCCTTCCGCGCGCGGACAGGGTGAACCGTTGACGGGTCGTCTTTCTCCGCCTGAAGGTGCTTTGTTTCGTGGCGTTATGGCGGGTGGGGATGAGGCACTGTATTTGTTGGCCTCTGATGCTGGCTATGGTTTTGTTGGCAAGCTCGGTGATTTTTTCAGTAAAAATAAAAAAGGCAAAGCAACGTTAAGTGTGCCGAAAGGTGCGTTGGTATTGCCACCAATGGAAGTGGTTGATATCAATTCAGATCGTATTGCAGCGATTACCCTAGATGGTCATTTGTTGATAACACCACTTTGTGAGCTGCCACAGTTGACGAAAGGCAAAGGCAATAAAATTATCGGTGTGCCGTCGAAGAAGTTCGCTGTGCGTGAAGATTTTGTCGTGTTCATGGCGGTGTTGCCTGCGGCTGCCAACCTTGTTGTTCATGCCGGGCAGCGTCACATTACATTGAAGGCTAAGGATTTGGTAAATTACGAAGCAGAGCGTGGCAAGCGTGGTCGTAAGTTGCCACGCGGACTGCAGCGGGTTGATAGCCTTTCGATAGCACGCAAGGGTGAATAAATGGTTATGTGGTTGCAGCCATTGATTGCAAACAACCTTTTACATAAGAGTCTCTTGCTTATGACTGGCCAAGCGCACGTTCTTCTAATGCAGCGATCCTCGCTTCGATTGGCGGGTGCGAAGAAAACAATGCCATAAAGCCACCTTTATCATTTATACCAAAAGCGGCCATTTGTTCGGGCAATGCCTCAGGTTCTACCTGTCCTAGACGTTTAAGCGCATTAATCATGTTTTGGTGTCCGGCGAGATCAGCGCCGCCGGTGTCGGCAATAAATTCACGTTTTCTTGAAAAATACATCACGATAGTCGATGCCAATATGGATAAAACTACCTGTGCTACGATCACTGTTACAAAATAACCGATACCGTGTCCTCGATTATTTTTTAAAATAACACGATCTACGATATGACCGACAATACGTGAGAGGAATACTACAAAGGTATTAACAACACCCTGGATAAGTGTTAACGTCACCATGTCGCCATTGGCAATGTGGCTCATCTCATGACCAACTACCGCTTCTATTTCACCCTGCGTCATATTATCTAACAGTCCTTGTGAGACGGCCATTAGTGACTTGTTTTTACTGGCGCCAGTGGCAAAAGCATTCATAGCCGATGAAGGGAAAATGGCAACTTCAGGCATTTTTATACCGACTATGCCGGCTTGTTTCTGAACAGTACTCATCAGCCACTTTTCAACATTGGACGATGGTTCGGTGATAACGACAGCACCGGTCAAACGTTTTGCCATCCATTTCGATATAAACAACGATATAAATGCGCCTCCAAAACCGATAACACCAGAGAATATAACCAGGGCTTGGATATTAAGATCGGAGCCGTTTTCTGCCAAGAGGCTATCAACACCTAATAGCCTTAATGTGATGCTCAAAACCACCATGATAGCGATATTGGTCATGATAAATAGTATGATTCTTTTCATTGTGTTCTCTGTGTTCTAAATATTGGATATGGGTAATTTATTGTATATGGGGATTAAAGTGGTTAATTCAATACGCCTATCTTTATTAAGCCAATGATAGTTAAACGATGTAAATGGGCGACGGATGTAGACCCTTTGTATATAAAATATCATGATGATGAATGGGGTGTTCCTGTTCACGATGATCAGAAATTATTTGAGATGTTGATTCTAGAAGGAGCACAGGCTGGACTCAGTTGGATAACCATTCTTAAAAAACGGGAAAATTACCGTGAAGCTTTTGATCAATTCGATCCCGTTAAAATTGCCCATTACAGCGAAAGTAAGCGCAACAGTTTGTTGCAAAATTCAGGCATTGTAAGAAATAAACTTAAGATCAATGCCGCTATTGTTAATGCGCAGTGCTATCTAGCTGTACTGGAACAGTTTTCGAGTTTCAGTGAGCATATTTGGTCGTTTGTTGACGGTGAGCCAAAACAGAATCATTGGGAAAATTTTAGCGATATACCCGCCAATACAAAAGAATCGACGGCTATGAGTAAAGATCTTAAAAAACGCGGTTTTAAATTCGTTGGCCCAACAATATGTTACGCGTATATGCAGGCGGTTGGCTTAGTAAATGATCATACAAAAGATTGCAGTTTTTCCAATTTCCACGGCACTTAGGTAGTCGATTTTCAGGTAAGTTTTCTGCTGAATCCTTTCTTTTGCTCATTTTGAGCATCTAAAACCATTGTTTATCTCTGAAAGGCACGGTGAGCGTTATAGCTTTGCGTGTTTATGGCGCTATATAAATGTAGAGAGGAATATGCTCCCTGTTTGAATATGGGGTGGAATAACGTGAGTTAAGGTACTTCGGAGGCATTAATAATGATACGTAAATATGTAACTTCTAGCTCTAATAAATTAACCGTTCAGAAGAAATTATTTATGGGTTTTGGCGCAGTGCTGGTGGTCGTTGCGCTGGTTTCAATTAATAATTTCGTTATGATGAGTGAAATTAATGAGGATGAACATCGGCTGATGGATTTACGTATGCCCACGCTTATCTCTGCAACGGAGATTGCTGATGGTGTGCATCGTTCTCTTTCTGGCTTGCGAGGATATATGATTTTGGGTGAGAACCGGCAGGCAGCAGAGAAATTTAAGGCCGAACGCAAGCAGGGCTGGAGCCAGATCGACAGCGCAATGGCTGAGATGAAAGAGCTCTCGAAAAATTGGACAGATCCGAAAAACATTCAAATGCTAAGCCAGATGAAGGCACAGCTTGCAGCGTTCCGCGTTGCCCAGAAAGAAGTTGAAGATATTTCTCATGCTCCAAATAATATTCCATCGTATAACTTACTGGTTACAGAGGCCGTACCACGGGCTGAAAAAATTATCGTAGCCATGACGGCTATTATTGAAGAGGAATCACTTTTGAGAGCGACCGCTGAACGAAAGGTATTGTTAAAGTTGCTGGCAGATAGTCGTAGTTCTTTTGCGCTTGGGATGACAAATATTCGTGCATATTTATCGACAGGCAATGTTCAGTTTGCGAAGAAATTTGAAGGTCAATGGCTGGTAAATGAAACAAGTTTTCAGAAAGTTCTCACCATGAAAAATCTGTTCAATCCTGAGCAAACAACACTATGGGACAGCTATGAAACGCTTCGTGCTGAATTCTTACCATTGTCCACAAAAATGTTTGAGTTGCGCGATGCAAAGGATTGGAATATGGCCAGTTACTGGTTGGGGCTTAAGACGGCTCCCAGGGCGGGGGAAATTTTAGAATTATTAGAGAAGATGCGTACATCTCAGGAAAGTTTAGCGGCTGCGGATCAGTCAAAGCTGGAAAGCGAAACGATGACCATGGAGATCATTATGTTCGGCGGTACATTGATTGCACTTATTATCGGAGTGTTTGTCTCGATATTCCTCAGTCGTATGATTACTGTGCCATTGAATGCGGTGATGGATCGTGCAAAAGCAATTGCGAAGGGTGATATTAGCGGTCAGGAACTGACTGTTAAAGGTCATGATGAATTGGCTGAATTGAGCGACGCCGTGAACCATATGAGCAGTAATCTGCGAGAGATTATTCAAAAGGTGTCGGGTTCAGCTCAGCAAATCAGCGTTTCGTCTGATCAGCTTTCTGTTGTCACTGAACAGTCCAGCCAGAACATTTTTGAGCAGCAGGCTCAAACAGAACAGGTGGCGACTGCAATGAATGAGATGAGCGCTACGGTGCTTGAGGTAAGCGCCAATATTAGTGGTACGGCTCAGGCTGCTGAAGAAGCAAATTCTGAAACCGTTGAAGGCCGTAGAATGGTGGATGAGGCTGTTCAAGCGGTGCAAACGCTGGCAGTTCAAATCGAAAGTGCTGCGGAGGTTGTGCAACGGCTGGAGCAGGATAGTGAGAATATCAATGAGGTGTTGGCAGTAATTAAAGGGGTCGCCGAGCAGACTAATTTACTGGCATTAAATGCGGCTATTGAAGCTGCACGTGCCGGTGAACAGGGTCGAGGTTTTGCTGTGGTGGCAGATGAAGTGCGAACACTGGCGGGCCGCACTCAGCAATCTACAGAAGAAATAAACCAGGTGATTGATAAACTGCAAAAGGGGTCTCGTGAAGCGGTTGATGTCATGAACAAAAGCCGCGAAGAAGCTCAGTCTGTGGTAGAGCAGGCAAATAAAGCGGGTGTGTCGCTGTCGGCAATTTCAACAGCAGTGGGACGTATCAATGATATGAGCGCGCAAATTGCCAATGCTGCTGAGGAACAAAGCGCCACGGCTGAAGAGATGAATCGTAACATCACGAGTATTTCACAGATGGCTAATGAAACCTCATCCAGCGCTCAGCAAACGGCATCTTCCAGTGAAGATTTAGCGCGTCTAGGCGGTGAATTGAGAGAAGTGGTCGGGCATTTTAATGTTTGATTAATAATCCTTGTTGAAAAAAAGCTGCCCAGAGATATCTGGCGCAGCTTTTTTGTTTTCAGTGCTTCGTAAGTGGGGTTTTAAATCGCACTTTCTGAAAAATCAAATCCCATTTTGTTGTCAGGCTGTTGTAAAAAGTAGCCTTGCATATAGTCGATGCCTGCACTCCAGAGAATGCTCATGGTGCGGGCATCTTCGACAAATTCTGCAATGACGTACTTATTAGAAGTGTGAGCGTTGGCGATGATTGATTTTATAGTTGCTTCGTTGTCAGGGTGCTCTGGCAAATTATGGGTGAGTGAGCGGTCAATTTTAAGGAAGTCGACGGCTAAACCGCTAATGCTGTTGCTAATGCCCTTCTGTGTACCAAAATATTCCAAAGCACTGCGACAGCCTAGCTTGTTTAGCTTAGTGATGAAGTTGTGAAGTTCTATTGGATGATGGCTTAATTCAACAGTGTTGATTTCAAAAGTCAGGCTGCTATTTTGTATTTTGTTGCCTCTTAATAAGACATCTAACCAAGGCAGGAAATTGCTATTAATAATGGATGCATGAGACAGCTTGATAAACATGTTTGATTGCTGATCATTGCCAAATTTCTCGTTTAGTTGATCAAAAACATTTTTGATCACCCATTGGTCAATTTCTGAAATCAGTCCAGACTGTTCCGCAGCGAGAATAAATTTACCGGGTAGTATTTCTTTGTCATCTCTGTCAACCATGCGTATCAGTGCTTCATAATTATTATGCTGCTTAGATTTCATGTTGACGATGGGTTGAAAAGCTAATTTGAAGCGGTTGTTTTTTAATGCATGCCTAATTGAGCTTTCCCAGTTTCTGTCTTCGGCAGTAAGGTTGCTGGTATCTGATTCAGGGTTGAAAACGTGAATGTTATTGCCGCCAGCCTGCTGAGCGATGCTGCAGGCTGTTTGTGCTTTGTGCAGCTGATGGTGAGCACTTTGAGCGTCAGGTAGAACCAGTGAAACGCCTATGCTACAGGTAAGAAATGGCTCGATGTTAGCAAGCGCCGAAAAGCTGTGTTTGCTGATTTTTCGACGGATTTTTTCACTGAGCGTAGACAACTCTTGTTGGCTGCTGAATTCGACCAGCGCGATAAACGTTTTTTCATCAAAACGTGTGATAGGTGAAAGTTGGCCAAGTGTGTTTCTGATAATTTTTGTGAAATCGATTAGCACATTGTTGCTGCTGGAGAGCCCCGCTTCCTGGCGAATATTGAAAAAATTATCTGGCTGTATATGCAGTAATGCATATTGACGTTTGCTTTCGGTGAGTTTATTCAAAATTTGAGTGAATTCGGCCATAAAGTACTGGCGGGTGTAAAGCTGTGTTAGGTCATCTAGATTGCTTTGGCTGTTTTCATCGCCGCTGGGAGATGTTGCTGCATTGATGCCTTGTTTGTTTTGTTTGAATACACGCAGTGCTCGGCGCGCAGCAAGGTCATGCATTTCTCTTCTTATAATGTGTTTTAACCATTCGGCATTGTTGAGACTGATTACATCACGTGCACCTGGCAGTAAGGGGCGTGAAGTTTCAGTGCTACTTTCAGTATCTTCGATAAGCAGTAATGGTGTGGATGATTTTTTCCAAACATGGGCAGCTAAGGTTTTAATTGTATCTGGCACCGCATTTTTGGCGGGGTAAATAAGTAGATCCCATTGGAATTTTTGTAAGGCCGTTTTAGCCGCTTGATTGTTTTTAGCGCTGGCGGATTTAACCGTGTAACCTGTGTGGCGAATGGCTTCAACAATGTCATTTTCTGCACACTGCAGGCTGTTTAATACGAGTACTCGTAGTGGGTTAGATTTAGTGCCTATTTTAGTGTTCATTTTTTTATACGACGTTTAATTATTGTTTGGAAATGAGGTGCTTGCCAAACAGGTTATCGTCAAACCTATCTATAAATTCAGTTGGATGGCCTGCGATATGCGCGAATTACTTTGCTGCTTAAAGTGGGGTTTTGGATGGTTGTCCAGATTCTTCACGTACCAATTTGGGTACAAGGTAACCCGGTAGGGTATTGCGAAGCGTTTCGATGATCTGTGTGGCGCAATGGTCTTCGACATTGAAATGTTCTGCCCCCGTTACTTTGTCGAGCATATGTAGGTAATAAGGTAAAACGCCGGCATCGAAGAGTTTTTCGCTGAGTGTTATCAGTGTTTGGCTATGATCGTTGATGCCCTGCAACAGCACAGATTGGTTTAACAGAGTGGTGTGGTGGCGGTTGAGTCGCTGAATGGCGGTCACGCACTCATTATCGAGTTCGTTGGGATGGTTGGCGTGAATGACAATAACGACGGGCATTCGAATGTTGTCGATCAATTCAATCAGGCCATCATTGATGCGGCTGGGCAAAACCACAGGTAAGCGTGTATGTATTCTCAGTCTCTTGATGTGGGGTATATCGTTGATTTTTTCGATAATGGTGGCGAGACGTTGATTGCTCAACATTAGTGGGTCGCCACCGCTTAGAATGATTTCGTGAATATCGGTTTGTGTTTTGAGATGCTTGAAAGTTTCTTGCCATTTCGTTGCTGTGAGGCTTTGCTCGTTATAGGGAAAATGGCGTCGAAAGCAATAGCGGCAATGGATAGCACAGGCACCGGTGCTGATAAGCAACGCACGCCCATGATATTTTTGCAGCAACCCAGGGGCTGTTGAGGCATCTAAATCTCCAACAGGATCCAGTTTTTCATTAATATTGCTGGTACTTGCTTCGATAGCCAGTGGCAGTATTTGACGTAAAAGGGGGTCATTAGGGTCTCTTTTGGCCATGCGCCGGATATAGCTTTGGGTAACCAGGAGGGGGAAGTGACGAGGCTCTACAAGAATTTCTGGACGCGATTTAACCGGAATATTCAATATATCAAACAGCTCGGCAGGGCTTCGAACGGCCTCAGCCATCTGTTTTTGCCAGTTTTCGGGAGGCAGAGTGGATGTTTGTTTATTTGTGGGCTGCCATGAAGTATTTATTCGCGTTATCATTGCACTTTTAACTTTATCAGTTAATTTTATTTGCGCGCTGCCGTTTGTACTCGCATTTTTTGTGGGAGAGAAGCAATGGCAGGCGAAAAGGGTTTTGTGTCTTGGGGGGTATTGTAAGACGAAACTCTCAGTAATGGCAGTGCTGGGTTTAGTTTGTTATTAATCCGGTTAGAATCAGCCAACAACAATAGCCGGAGATGGCGAGGGACAATATGGCGACGTACAGTACCAATGAATTTAGGAATGGCCTGAAACTAATGATAGACGGGAGTCCGTGCAGCATTGTTGATGCGCAATTCGTGAAGCCCGGTAAAGGTCAGGCCTTTTGCCGCGTTAAGTATCGCAACTTGAAGAGTGGGCGCGTTAATGAGAGAACCTATAAATCGGGTGAGTCGGTTGAGGCAGCAGATGTTATTGAGATGGATATGCAATACCTCTATAACGATGGCGAGAGCTGGCATTTTATGGTGCCGGATTCATTTGAACAATATGAGCTGGATGCGGTTGCCGTGGGCGATGCAGCAAAGTGGATAAAAGGTCAGGAAATTTGTGCGGTGATGGTGTGGGATGGCGTGCCTATTTCTGTTGAAGCGCCGAACTTCGGTGAATTGGAAGTAACTGAAACGGATCCCGGTGTGCGTGGTGATACTTCAGGTGGTGGTGGAAAGCCGGCTACGCTGGAAACAGGCGCGGTGGTTAGAGTGCCGTTATTTATTGATGTCGGTGATGTGTTGAAAGTGGATACGCGGAATGGAGAATATGTGTCACGTGTTAAAAAGTAATTGTTCGATGAAAGTTTTATGGTGGCGCTGATTTTACTTTTCGAAACAATATCCCAAGTATTTTCAGTTAATATTTCTTATGGTTCAGGAGAGTAATCACAGCGATTGGCGCCCTCAGGCGTCATGGACTGTTTTGCGTAAACGTGCTGAAATGTTGCGCCTAATACGGAAATATTTTTTTGATCAGAATGTGCTTGAAGTGGAGACGCCGATACTCTCTTCAGCAGCGGCGACAGATCCGCATATTGAAAGTTTTATAACCACTTATGAAGGGCCTGGGCTCGCGAATAAGCGCCCAATGTATCTGCATAGTTCCCCTGAATTTCCTATGAAACGTTTGCTGGCTGCTGGTAGTGGCGCGATTTATCAGGTCTGCAAAGTATTTCGAGATGGTGAGTGTGGAGATAAGCATAATCCGGAGTTCACAATGATTGAATGGTATCGCCCGGGATTTGATTTGGTGAAGATGATGAACGATGTTGAGCAGTTAGTCGCTCGCCTCTTGGGTGAGAGCCGCATGGTTTTTGAGCGCTTGAGTTATGCCGAAGTTTTCAGCCGCCATCTTGATTTTAATCCGCATACTGCTGGGCTTGACGTATTGCGCAATGCTACAAGTCAGGCCGGTATAAATACTGTGGAGGGTTTGCATGATGATGACCGTAATGGTTATTTGGATCTGCTGCTGACGCATATTATTGAGCCGAAATTAGGTTGTGATGTGCCATGTTTTGTTTATGACTATCCGGCTTCGCAAGCGGCTTTAGCGCAGCTGCGTCCTGGAGGCGGCGGTAGAGATATTGCTGTGGCGGAGCGTTTTGAGCTTTATATGAACGGCTGTGAGTTGGCGAATGGCTATTTTGAGCTGCGAGATTCTGATGAGCTGTCAAAAAGAATTCAGCAGGATCATGCTTCTCGCCAGAAAATATCTGCTAAAGATGTGCCCGCTGATTCACATTTTCTTGCTGCGATGTCGCATGGCTTGCCTGCGTGTTCTGGTGTTGCATTAGGTTTTGATCGACTCGTAATGTTAGCTGTGGGGGCACAGGTGCTTGATGAAGTGTTGGCGTTTCCGTTTGCGCGTGCTTGATGGATTATGGTGTTATCTTCAGTGCATTTACTGTTTTTCCGAGGCGTGTTATTTGTTCTGTTGGTGCTGGTTATGCACCTTGCTACGACGCAGGAGTCATATCCAGTTGTAAGCGAGGTGAATGATAAGTCAAAGCATTTACTGACTTTTTTAAGCTTGGCTTTTTTTCTTGATTTTTCTTGGCCAAAAAACAAGCTGGGTACTCTGAAAATAACTTTTCTGATGTCTTATGGTTTGTTGATTGAAGTTGTTCAGTTTACGTTGCCCTATCGAGAATTTTCTTTGCTTGATTTGTTAGCAGATGGCGTTGGTGTTGCGTTGTATTGGTGTGTGGTGCCGTTGCTAAAGAGCTTGCCGTTGCTGCGTTTACGTTGGCAATGAGATGTTTTGTTGTGTCTGTCTGGGTTTGGTTGTGAGTTCAGGGTGATTATTATATTTGGTGTTTGGTGATTGAATCGCCTTTATGTTTTCAGGTTAAAATAGGATTATGACATGTGGTTAATAGCAATAGAGATTTCTGTGGTGTTGGCGGTAATATTATTTTTGATATTTTTGATACGTGATGATCGTCGTAATCAGTTAATAAGAGCGGATGAGGATAAGCTGGAAGAAGAAAAGGAAAAAATAAAGTAGAGTAAGTAAGTAGATAGATTGTTTATAGAGCGCGGTGCTTTTGTTGTTCGTTAAAAGGGATGAAAAATTGCTTGTTCCCGGACAGCATGGTTTCTAGTTCAGCTGCGGTGACAGGCTTACTAAACAGAAAGCCTTGTAAATGATTGCAGTTCAATGCTTGTAAAATTTCTAGCTGTGAGTCGTATTCTATTCCTTCTGCGACGACATCCAAATGTAAGCTGTGAGCCATTGCAACAATTGCCGCAACAATATTTCTATCGTCAGAGTCTGTAGATGCGTCTTTAATAAACGTGCGATCAATTTTTAGTGTGTTAACTGGAAAGCGCTTTAAATAGCCCAGTGAAGAATAACCAGTGCCAAAGTCATCAATGGCAAGACGAATGCCAAGATCGTGGATGGTATTGAGGTGTTTGATGGATTGCTTATTATTCTGCATTAAAACGCTTTCTGTAATTTCCAGCTCAAGTGATGTAGCAGGTAAGCCGGTTGACTGTAGTGTTGCTTTGATTTGACTTGATAGGTCATGTGTATAGAACTGGCGTCCTGACAGATTGACAGCGATACGAAAGGGTCTGCCATAGAGCAGTTCCCACTGTCGGGTTTGTGTGCAGGCAGTTTGTAATACCCATTGGCCTACGCTGTTAATCATGCCATTTTCTTCCAATAGCGGGATGAATTCTAATGGGCTGATTAAGCCGCGTTCACTGTGTTGCCAACGTAGTAACGCTTCTGCACCACTGATGTACCCAGTGTTGAGGTCAATTTGAGGCTGGTAATGAAGAATGAATTCATTGTGCTCTATAGCATGATGCAGTTCGCTTTCGAGTGACAATCGTTCTTTGGCTTTGTTGTTCATATCTGAAGAATAGAGGTGGAAATTATTGCGGCCATTTTCTTTTGCGCGGTACATGGCAATATCGGCATGTTTTATCAGTGTGGCAGCATCTCGGCCATTTTGTGGGTAAATGCTGGCGCCTATACTTGAGGTGACGAATAATTCATGTTCGTCAATTTCAAATGCCTGAGAAAGTTCTTGCATGATATTGTTAGCGAGAACGGCGATATCATGAGGTGAGCTACTGTCTTCAACCAGGATGGCAAATTCATCGCCACCAAAGCGAGCTACGGTGTCTCCTTTGCGCACAAAATTTACCAGGCGAGTGGCAAATTCTCGTAATAGCTTGTCTCCGGTGTCGTGCCCAAGTGAGTCGTTGATATTCTTGAAGCGATCCATGTCGAGGAAAAGCACAGCGAGTGAATCTTTAGATTTATCGCGTCTAGTCAGGGCGTGCGTAAGGCGCTCTATGAATAACACTCGGTTTGGCAGTTCGGTTATCAGATCGTGGTAGGCGAGAAAGTGCATGCGTTCTTCTGATTCCATGCGAGCAGTAATATCTTTTCCTGTTGAAATGTAATTTGTTACTTTGCCTTCATCATTCTTGAAAGGCGTTATGGTTTTTTCTTCGTAATAAAGTCGGCCATCGCTTCGGCGGTTGATGACGACGCCTTGATAAACATTTCCGTTTTTTATGGTTTGCCAAATATTGGTATAGAATTTTTCATCATGTCGTTCTGATTTTAATATGTTTGCTGATTTGCCGACTACTTTTTTTACCTGATACCCGGTGATGTTTTCGAAGCCTTGGTTGGCATACTCAATGATACCGTTAGTATCGGTTATCATTATGGCGTCTGCTGTTTGCTCTATTGTGCTGGAAAGCTTGGTGATTTCACTCAGCGATTGTTTATGTTGTAACTCGGCTGCAATGCGTGAGGCAAATATTTTCATGATTGCTTCAGCAGGTTGGTGGTTGTTCAATGTGCGCTTAGACATAATAGAAGCTAGCCCTATTACGTTGCCATCGCTGTCCTTCAGTGGTACACCCAAATAGCTTTCAATGCCCTTGTCCGATAATGATTTGTCTTCAGGAAATAAATTGCTGACATGGTTGGAGTGAAAACATACTCCTTTGGCAAGCACGTTTTCACAAGGGGTACCTTTTAACAGATACTTAAAATTATTAACGATGCTGCCCTGCGCGTACACAGCTACTGTGTGAACATGTTTTTGTGTAGGGCTTTTTACTTCGCCAATTAGAGCGTACTCTACATTCAGTGTTTTGCTTAGTTGTTGAGCTAATTTTTGGAAAAAAGCATTGCCAGTCGTGGCGGATACGGCTTCACTTATGGCGTTTAGTGATTCTTCTATTTGTCTATGTCCGGCTTCCTTTTTCTTAAGGCTATGATTAGTTTTTGTTAGCGAGTTGGCAAGGTGCTTTATTTTTTTCTTATACTTTTCATCTTTGAGCAAATAAACGCATAAAATTAATGTTAATAAAAGGCCTGTGGTGAGGGTTGTCATTGTTCTCCACATGGTTTGCTTATTGTAGAATAGTTTTGTGGGTGAAAAATGCAGTGACCAATTTCGTTTGCCAATGTATATATTGGTATGGAATGAAAACTTATCATTTTTGATTGATTCAGTATGATCAAAAGGTCGAGAATTCCAGCCTTTGAGTGCATTAATGTTTGATTGTGTTTTGCTACTGTATATTAATCTGTTTTCTCTAGTCGCCATATTGTCGCTTAAAAAAACCTTGATGCTCTGTTTTTCTATTTCAGAGAAGGCTTCATTCATTGCATCGTTAATACTGATAACGAAAATAACAAATCCTTGTAGCATTGAGCGACGTTGGGATAATGAATCGGGAGTAATGTTGCCACTGTAGATTGGTGTGATAAAGCCAGTGCCGTATTCATCTCCTGTTGCTTGCTTGATGGTGATTGGAGCGGTTATGACAGTTTGACCGCTATCGCGTGCATCTCGCATGGCAGACCAGTGTGCTGTATCGGATGCAATGTTGTATCCAAGTATTAATTCGTTTTCAATTGCTGATGCTGCATACAGGATAGGGAAAAAATCATGAGATTGAGTGTCTGAGGGAGATGTTTTGTTAATTGGCTGAGTTTTAGAATGAGAGCTGCTTCGGCCATCATTGTCTCTGTTTATTTTGAACTTTTCTTTTTGTTCTGAAGAGATGCGTGGTGCCCAAAGAATGCTTTGGGTATCGCTGTGATTTTTTAGGTATGGGCTGACAAAGCTTTTAAATTCTTGGTCTGTGACATTTTGTGATGAATAAAAAAATGTTTTTAATGATTCGGCAGCTTCTTTGTGCCTGTTAGCGTTATTTTGAATGGCTGATACATGTGAGTTTGCTATCAACTCAAAGTTGGCTTGAGTCAAGGCTTTTTCCCAATCGCGAACAAAATAGGCAAGGGCGATAGATAGGCTGATGCCGGTTATCATCGCGATCCATATTGCCCTGTTGTGAGTTGGCCAATATGGTGTCTCAGCTAGGGATTGTTTTGGAGTTATTGTATCCATGAACCTTGCTAAATGGTTGCCTCTATTTTATATATTTCGAGCGGTTTCGGCGATTCTTTAGCTGTTTTTAATGGATATTGTGCAGGGTGTTTTTCGGAAAATTAAACTTAATTAAAAACAATCGCTTAGCGATTTTCAGCGCAGCGTTCTAGATTAAAAAATCGAGCTAAAAAAGTAGGACTTGTTGCGAGGCTATTTTTCGATGCTTTGGCGGTGGCCGTCGGGCTTCCAGGCGGGGGCGATGACATTTGGCATGCTGGAGCGTTTTAGCAGTCGTGCTGGGGCGATGGTGAACTCGCCGTAATGGTGGTTAATGCGGTCGATGACGCTGCTGTGTTGCGCATGGGCGTGGCTGTTTGAAAACAGTTCCAGCTGTTGGCCGCGTGTTTGAGGTTTGAGTGCAGTGATCTGTACTTGACTGACGGCTTCGCCATGCCAGAGGTTGTCGATGACGAAGCGGCACAGACGAAATAACGGTGCGCCGTTATCGTTTGGCGTGGCGCAGCGCAGAGTTTGACCGATCCAGCCCTGTTCGGTGCGTAGGCCGATATAAAATGACAGCGCTTCCATGTCGTTGCGGCGCAGTCGTGCAGCAACTTTTTCACTCATGTGTTGTAGATAGGTTAGCAGAGTGTCGTAACTTTTGGTGCGTGGCGGTAATACTTTTCCGTGTCCGATGGATTTGGGTGCGGGTACATCGCTGTGAATTTTATCCGGATCTTCGCCCTGACACATTAGCCAGATACGCCGCCCAGCATTGCCAAAACGTCGTGCTAATACGCTGATGGGTAGTTCGCCGACATCACCGCAAACCGTTGCGCCATGCTGAGCGAGAAAGGTGCCGATGCCGTTGGCAATGCCACATAATGCCGTCACAGGCACATTACGCAGACGTTGACGTGCTTCCCAGGGAGGTATCACGGTGAAGCCGTTGGGTTTTTGCAATTTGGCAGCAAATTTGGCGGTGGTTTTGTCGCCACTGATGCCAACCGAGCTGAGCAAGCTGGTGGCGGCAAAGACTTTTTGTTTGGCCATATGCCCCATGCGTATCGGTGTGCCGTGCAGGTGTTGGCAACGGGTAACATCGAGAAAGGCCTCGTCAACGGAAAATATTTCTATGTCGGGACTGACATCTTTTAAGACCTGCATGATGGTGGTCGAGACATCGGCGTAGGCGCGTGGGCGTGCCGGGCGCTGGATTAACTCCGGACACAAACGTTTTGCTTCTTTAAGTCGCATGCCGGTATGGATACCATGGGCGCGGGCTTCGTAGGAACTGGTGATGATACAGCTGCCGAGCTCACCATTGGTCACTGCTACGGGCTTGCCTTTTAGTTTGGAAAAATCACGTTGTTCGATTGAAGCGAAAAAAGCATTCATATCAATGTGGATAATTGCACGCGGCCAAATGACAGGGCAATGAAGATCGTCTTGAGTGAGGGCGTTGGTCACGGTTTTTCTTATGCAGTTGATTATGAAATAAGTTAGCGATACGAACGCATTTGTCCGGTGACGATGCCCTGAATGTGCACTCGGTTTGCCGCGTAAATCATCGGTGCCATTGTACTGTTGGCAGGAATCAGCGTGACGCTGTCGTCGCGATTATTACGCAGGTATTTCAGCGTGACTTCATTACCGTCGAGCAGGGCCACGACAATCTCACCGTTGTTAGCATTGTCGCGCTGCTCGATGATCACCATGTCACCATCGAGAATGCCGGCATCGATCATCGAATCTCCCTGCACTTTTAAAACAAAGCGATTTGGCGCCATAAAAAAATCTACCAGATTGATGGAATCCTGATCGGGAATGGCCTCGATTGCCTGACCGGCGGCGATGCGCCCAAGCAATGGCAGGGTTGCATCTAAACTGTCAGCATTTTTTTTGCCGCTGATGGGCTCGTCAGTTTTTGCATGCGGCAGAGCGATGCCGCGATGACGTCCGGATGTCAGAGTGATTAAACCTTGTTCGGCCAATGATTGCACATAGCGGTGAGTCGTGCCTTTAGAGCTAATGCCGAGTGCGTTGGCAATTTCGCTGAGTAGCGGTCCATACCCTTGTTTAGCGATAAAATCATGGATGAAGTTATAACAATCTTGTTCGCGTCGAGTCAGCATAATAAGTTCTCATAAAGTTCTCATTTATGTCTACTTTAGTGTAGAGCGCTTCGACATGCAAGGCTTATCTACTCAGTCCCGTATTTGTTTTTGATTCGAGTGGTTTTTATTCAGGAGCTGTTCAGCTAAGCCTCGTTATATTGCAGTTGACGCTTAGGAGCAGTGCTAGTGATTTAACTGTGACAGGTAAATTATTAATAAAAACCGGAGGATTAGATGATGGAAAAACAGAGATTGGTTGCAGCGATATTGTTAGCGGGATTTGTTTTGGCACCATTGTCGGCACAGGCAGACGCACTTGATGTCGCGCGCAAAAGTGGCTGCCTTGCTTGCCACAGTGTTGAAAAAAAAGTGGTGGGCCCGGCCTGGAAAGATGTTGCGGCACGTTATAAAGATGATGCCAGCGCCCGTGATGCATTAATTGAAAAAGTTAAAAGTGGAGGTAAAGGTAGCTGGTCTGAAGTGACAGGAGGTATTGCTATGCCACCTTATTCGCCACGCGTTTCTGATGCGGATATCGAGGTGTTAGTGGATTTTATTTTAGCGTTGTAAAGGTTTGTTTGTTGTCGCAAGTTAGACGACGTTTGACCTTGTTGTGTGCCATGGTATCGTTAAAGAAAAGTGTGATGAAAAAATATGCGTGCATTGATTGTTGAAGATGAGCAAGGACTGCGCCTCCAGTTGGTGGCGCAGTTACAGCAGCGTGGTTTTGCGGTAGATGCAGCGTCGGATGGTGAGGAAGGTGTTTATTTCGGTTCGGAATATGCGTTCGACATTGGCATTGTGGATCTTGGTTTGCCGGGGTTGTCGGGGATCGAGCTGATTCGTCGTTTGCGTGCGGCTGGCAAGGCGTTTCCTATTTTGATTTTGACGGCTCATGGTCGTTGGCAGGATAAGGTCGAGGGTTTGGAAGCGGGTGCGGATGATTATCTGGTCAAGCCATTTCATAACGAAGAATTGTTGGCGCGTTTGAATGCTTTGATTCGGCGTGCGGCGGGTTGGAGTCAGGCGCTTGTTCAGTGTGGCCCGATAGCGCTTGATACTACATCGCAGCAAGTCCGCGTTGAAGGTCGGGCGATTGAGTTGACAGCGTTTGAGTATAAAGCGCTTGAATATTTGATGTTGCATGCTGGGCAGGTGGTGTCGAAAAGTGAATTGACAGATCATCTGTATGAGCAGGATTTTGATCGCGACAGTAATGTGATCGAAGTGTTTATTGGTCGTCTGCGGCGTAAGCTTGATGCATCGAAGAATTTGAACCCGATTGAAACTTTGCGTGGGCGTGGTTATCGTTTTGCGCTTGAGCGTAATAAATCTGATGCGTAGCGATGTTGGCGCGCAACGAAAAATGAAATGGTCGTTAACAGCACGTTTGATATTGGCAGCCAGCGTGGTGTTGGTGGCGTTTCTTGGTGTGACTGGTGTCATTCTGGAAAGTGCGTATCAAAACAGCGCAGAAGAAACGCAGCGAGACCGACTGCAGGGGTACGCGGTGGCGTTGATTGCTGCGATTGAGCAACGTCAAGACGGTTCTATTTTTCTCGCCAATGCATTGGCCGAGCCACGTTTTTTTAGTGAAGACTCTGGGCTTGTTGGTTATGCTCATCGCAATGATGGCGCTTATTTTTGGCGTTCCCCTTCGGGTGATAACAGCACTGTTGATTTTTCTATAAAGCTTATGCCCGGCGAGCAACGCTATCAATCGCAGCATGGTATTGATGGCCTGCAATGGCAGGTCTTTAGTATTGCGATTAGTTGGGATGAAATGGGTTGGAATGAAAAGCTAAATCGAGCGCAGGTTTATACTTTTAGTGTGGCGGAAACATCATTGGATTTACAAGCCAGCGTGAAAAATTTTAGTACATTATTGTGGGGCTGGTTGGCAGCAGTGACGATTATTTTATTGCTTGTGCAGGGCTCTATTTTACGTTGGAGTTTGACGCCTTTGCGTCGAGTCGCGGATGACTTGGTGGCGATAGAAAATGGCAGTCATGCGGAATTGAAAGATGATTACCCTGTTGAGTTGCGTGGATTGACAGAGAATTTAAATGTGCTGCTGAGTTCGCGGCGTGCACAATTGCAACGTTATCGTGACACTTTAGGTGAATTAGCGCACAGCCTTAAAACACCGCTGGCATTGTTGCGAGGAATGGTTGATACGCAGAAACAGGGCGAGTCTCAGCAAGTAGTTGTGCAAGAGCAGGTTGATCGCATGACGCACATTGTCGATTATCATTTGCAGCGCGCAGCAACATCGGGGCGTACGGTTCTGTCAGCGCCGGTGCCTGTGAGCGAGGTAGTGTACAGACTTACCGATGTGCTGAAGAAAGTCTATCAGGACAAGAATATTGTTTTTGAAATTGATATCAATGACGACGTTCATTTTCATGGCGACCAACAGGATTTGATGGAGTTGTTGGGGAATGTGCTGGATAACGCCAGTAAATGGTGTCGTTCTCGTGTTCGTGTCACGGCGTCAGAATATAAAAATACTTTGTTGGATGCTGCTGCCAATACTGATATGAATAATAGTGTGCTTGAGATTTGCATTGATGACGACGGCCCCGGTATCAGTTTGAATATGCAACAGCGTGTTTTGCAACGAGGTGTTCAGGTGGATGTTTCGGTTGAGGGGCAGGGGATTGGGCTGGCGGTTGTGCAGGATATTGTAAAGGCTTATCAAGGGCGTTTAGTGTTGGCCAGTGAAAATAAGAGTGGGGAGAAGGGTGGTGCTCACGTTTGTTTGCAGTTCCCGCAGGCGAATGAGTTAAACTGATATAGTGGCTATAAAATAGCTATGATCCTGATGACGACGACAGAAGAATGGGAAACATGGGGATGATTATCCTGCAGCTATTGTTGTTGTTGCTGGTTGCTAATGGCGCGCCTATTCTGGCGCGGAAAATGTTGCAAGGTACATGGTATGCACCCCTTGATCGCGGCAAAGTGCTGGCAGATGGTTATTCACTTTTTGGTCCTTCGAAAACCTGGCGCGGCATTGTTTCATCTATTTTGTTGACCATGTTAGTAGCGCCATTGTTGGGTATGACTGCGCTGATTGGGGTGAGCATTGCGGTGGCTGCAATGAGCGGTGATTTGCTGTCTAGTTTTATCAAACGACGTTTGGGTAAAGCGCCTAGTAGCCAGTCTATGGGGTTGGATCAAATCCCTGAATCTTTATTGCCGTTGCTGGTTGTGATGTCGCCACTGTCATTGACTATTTGGGAAATTACAGCGGTGTTATTGCTGTTTATATCTGTCGGTGCTTTGATTTCGAAGCTGTTGTTTTTGGTAGGTATTCGTAAACAGCCTCATTAAGAACATTTCTGAGGGCGATTTTTTGATCTGAACAAATCAGCCTTTGAGAAGTTGGTGCAGCGTGATTTCGGGCGGACAGTTAAAACGTACATCAACAATGGATGACCCGGCACCGACCGAAGTGTAGCCCTGCATTGCGCCATGTCGCCAAGATCCAGCGCAAAGATAACGCGGGCATTTTGCGTTGTAGGTGAGCGCGCGACCGCCCGGCATTTTTATTTGACCGCCGTGCGTATGCCCTGAAAACATGACGTTGAAGCGGGCATAGGCGGCCTGTTTGTAGATCTCCGGTGAATGGGCGAGCAATAATGAAACCGTGTCAGCAGGAATGTTAAGACAGGCACGTTCTAGATTGTCAGCGCGAAAATAATGTGGGTCATCAATGCCTGATAAATAAATCAAGTCGTCCTTATGCTCAATTTCCACGGACTCATTTAATAACATACGAATATCCATTTTTTCCATGGCGGGTACGGTGCGAAGCGAATCATGATTGCCGAGCACTGCGAACACAGGGGCGTTAATGTGCGATCGTAGTTTTGCCATATAGTCCATCGCATTATCGCTGGAGCCCCAGGTTAAGTAGCGATAATCACCTGTCATGATGCACAGGTCGTAGTCGATGTTTTTCAGTTTAGCAATAAGTGCGTCAGTGAACTTTTCATTCATGTCTAAATGTAGATCGCTGAGATGAAGCAGGGTGTAGCCTGAAAAGACATCAGGTAGATTTTTTAGATGAATATCATTGCGACGTGTTTGAATGTTGAGCGCGTTGCGCTGGCCACGACTGTGTAGGCCGGTGACGCGCAGTGCTAAACGAATCAGTGCGTCGAGTGAGTCAAGGTTTTCAATATGAAAAAATGTTCTGCCTTTGTGGAAGACGCGGTGCTCGGCTTCTGATTCGATGCCGAGGCGTTGCTGCAGGTGTAGTTTGCCGATGCGTTCGCTCAGAAGTTGGTAGAGTTCATTGTCATCAGCATGGTTTGGCATGATGCCATTATAGCGGTATAGCCGGGTGCGTGCTTAGAGCTCGAGTGTTTTATGTGAAGCCATGGTCTGTTCTTCAGTTTGAAGCTAATGGGATCGACGCAAGATGTTGTCCCATCTTGATGCTGGCACCAGCAATAATTTCATCTGTCAGTGTGATCTGGTTGTTGGCGAAAAGCATAATGACGGTAGAGCCCATATTGAAACGTCCCATTTCCGCGCCTTTATCCAGTGTTATTGATTCACTGTCGGGGCGGGAAAAATCTGTGTGTTTGATTTTATTGCCTTGTAGTGACAGTCGACGAGGTCGAGCTTGACCGGACCAAACGGTTTCGATGCCAGAGACGAACAATGCGCCAACGAGGATCATCGCCATGGGGCCGAACTCAGTGTTGTAGATAGTGATCAAACGTTCATTGCGCGCGAATAAATTGGGAATATGGCGTGTAGAAACATCGCTGACGCTGAATAAACGTCCCGGTACGTACACGGTTTCGCGCAGTTTGCCGGACACTGGCATATGAATGCGATGGTAGTCACGCGGCGATAAATACAATGTTGCGAAACTGCCATGTTTGAAAAGCATGGCCATTTCATTGTTGCCGCCGAGTAGATTGGCGAGACTATAATCACGGCCCTTGGCTTGAAATAAACGGCCTTCTGTAATGCGCCCTTGTTGGCTGACGGTGCCATCAACCGGGCAGGCGATTTGATTTTCGCCACCAATGATGGGGCGTGCTTCGGGTTTTAATTCGCGGGTAAAAAAACTGTTGAAGTGCTCGTAAGCGGTTGGCTCCTCAACTTTAGCCAGCTGCATATCTACTTTATAAATGCGGATAAAATTTTTGATAAACAAATTTTTGAATGCTTGCAAGCGCACGCGTGTCAGAATAAACATGCAGAAAGACAGTAAATGGTGCGGCAGAAAAGTTTGTAGCGAAATGAGTAATCGGGTCATGGTTGTGTTGCTGCGATTCGAAATGGGTTAATTAGTGGTGGGGGAAAAGTTGAAGTAAATATTGTTTTTATAAGAGCGTTTAGTTTTTGTGGTGAGGCGGTCTCCGCCATGTACCATTTATGCTACGGTGTATGTATGGAAGCTATGTAGATAGGATTCCTGATTGGATCATAGCATAATCTAGGCTTTCTTAGGTATGAGTCTGGTGAGCTGTCGCGGGTGGTGAGAGCGACAGGTCTGAAAATTAGTTCGAGATTTATAACAGGCAGAGAATGGTTATTGATAGAGAGTTAACAATGCAAGAGCAAGCGGCGGAATTGTCGGCTTTGGCAATACGTGTTGGGCAATGTTTGCAGCAGCGTCAGGCAATGTTGGCGGTGGCCGAATCTTGTACGGGTGGCTGGGCCGCGCAGGCACTGACATCGATAGCGGGCAGTTCAATATGGTTTGAGCGTGGCTTTGTTACTTATAGTAATGACGCCAAGCGGGAAATGTTGGGTGTCAGCAGTGATGTTTTACTTGAGTACGGCGCGGTGAGTGAGCAGGCTGTGCAGGCGATGGCAGAAGGTGCGTTAAGAAATAGTCATGCTCAGGTCAGTCTTGCTATCAGTGGTGTTGCCGGTCCGGATGGCGGTCGCCCAGACAAGCCGGTGGGTACTGTTTGTCTTGGCTGGGCGATGACCGGGGCTGACACCGTGCTTCGACGCGAATTATTTTTGGGTGACCGTGAGCAAATCCGCCGCCAGTCAGTGCTTGTGGCGCTGCAAGGTGTTCTTGATATTGTTGAGTCGCATTAGGCTTAGGTGAATTTTGTTTGGCAATCGGGCTGGCTCGATCATGATGTTCTGTGGGATAATCAGCCCCAGTTTGGGACGGCAGTTTGGCGTAATGTTGGAACAATAGCCGGTGACTTTGAAGGGTTTTCGGTTTTATTAACAGCTGTTCTTGGGAAGTTTTTCCTGAGTTGAGTAGAGCGGAGGATGATGATGGTAGATGACAACAAAAAGAAGGCCCTGGATGCAGCGCTGAGCCAGATTGAGAGGCAGTTTGGGAAGGGGTCTGTAATGCGCCTTGGAGAAGGCGGCGTGATGCCTGATATTGAGGCGATTTCAACTGGTTCATTGGGGCTGGATGTCGCCTTGGGCATTGGTGGTTTACCGCGCGGTCGTGTTGTTGAAATCTATGGTCCGGAATCCTCAGGTAAAACAACGTTGACCTTGCAGGTCATTGCCGAGGCTCAAAAAATGGGTGGCACGGCTGCGTTTATTGATGCAGAGCATGCTTTAGATCCTGCCTATGCTGAAAAGCTCGGTGTCAATGTGGAAGAATTGCTGGTTTCGCAGCCGGATACCGGTGAGCAGGCGCTGGAAATCACTGACATGCTGGTGCGTTCCAGTGCGGTGGATGTTGTTGTCGTCGATTCGGTTGCAGCGTTGACACCGAAGGCTGAGATCGAAGGTGATATGGGCGATTCTCATATGGGTTTGCAGGCACGTTTAATGTCGCAAGCGCTGCGTAAATTGACCGGCAACATTAAACGTTCGAATACGATGGTGATTTTTATTAACCAGATTCGTATGAAAATCGGCGTTATGTTTGGTAGCCCTGAAACCACCACGGGTGGTAACGCGCTGAAATTTTATGCTTCTGTGCGACTTGATATTCGACGTATCGGCGCGATTAAAAAGAGCGATGAGATTGTCGGTAATGAAACCCGCGTCAAAGTAGTTAAAAACAAAGTGGCGCCGCCGTTCAAACAGACAGAATTTGATATTTTGTACGGCGAAGGTATTTCCCGTGAAGGTGAAATTATCTCGCTGGGTGTGCGCGAGGGCATTGTTGATAAAGCCGGTGCTTGGTACAGCTACAACGGTGATCGTATTGGTCAGGGTAAAGACAATGTGCGTCAATATCTGAAGCAGCATCCTGAGACTGCTCAGGAAATCGAAGCACAAATTCGTGCCCGGTTGCTCAATTTTGATAAAGACGTTGTTGAAGAAGAAGTCGCAGAAGAAATGGCCTGAGCGAAATTGATCGAGGTGAAAACAGCTTAGTGGATGTTGTTGAGCCGGATGTTATTGAAGCAGATGTCGTTGAAGCGGAAGAGAAAGATCAGCGACGTCTGATTCGACATAAGGCGTTGGAGTTATTGGCGCGTCGTGAGCATTCGCGATTAGAGTTGGCGCGTAAGTTAAAACAGCGTGGTTTTGCGGCTGATTTAGCGAGCGATGTGTTAGCGACGCTAGAGCAAGAAGACTTGCTCAGTGAGCAGCGCTTTACGGAAAGCTTTGTTCATGGGCGTATGCAGCGAGGGAAGGGACCTTTGCGTATTCGCGCCGAGCTCAGGGAGCGCGGCATTGACGATAGTTTGCTTGAGCGCTACTTAGATGATCGCGCTAGTGTTTGGGACGACCATATTAGAGACGTTCATCGGCGGCGGTTTGCTGGCATGCTTCCTGAAACACTGAGTGAGCGCGCACGACAGACGCGTTTTTTACAATATCGAGGTTTCACATCGCAGCAGATAAAAGCACTGTTGCGTGGTGTTGTTGACGAAGAATAAAAGTTCGGACAGTTATTTTTAAGCATGATGACGAATAAAAAAAGCACTTCCCAGGTACGTACGGCCTTTCTGGAGTTTTTTTCTCGCCAGGGGCACGACGTTGTTGCGAGCAGCTCACTGGTGCCAGAGAATGATGCCACGCTGTTATTTACCAATGCCGGAATGGTGCCTTTCAAAGAGGTTTTTCTCGGACAGGAAAAACGTTCTTATGTACGTGCGACCAGTTCGCAGCGCTGTGTACGTGCCGGTGGTAAACACAATGATTTGGAAAATGTCGGCTATACCGCGCGTCATCACACTTTTTTCGAGATGCTCGGAAACTTCAGTTTCGGCGATTATTTCAAGCGCGAAGCGATTCAATACGCCTGGGATTTTTTGACCAAAGAAATGGCGATCCCAGCAGAACGTTTGTGGGTAACTGTTTTTGATGAAGATGATGAAGCTGCCGAAATCTGGATCAATGAAATTGGTGTGGATGCCGAGCGTTTAGTGCGCATTGGTGCAAAGGATAATTTCTGGTCGATGGGCGATACCGGTCCTTGTGGTCCTTGTACCGAAATATTTTATGATCACGGCCCACAGATTGACGGTGGCCCACCCGGCTCGCCCGATGAAGACGGCGATCGTTATGTAGAGATTTGGAATCTCGTATTCATGCAGTATAACCGCGAGAGTGATGGCACACTGACACCGTTACCGAAACCTTCCGTTGATACTGGTATGGGGTTGGAGCGGCTTGCAGCGGTGATGCAGGGTGTGACAAGTAATTACGACATTGACCTGTTTCGTAATCTAATTGCTGCGGTAGCAAAGATTGCCAGTATTGATGATCTGAAAAATAATTCATTACGTGTGATCGCTGATCACATTCGTTCCTGTGCTTTTTTAATTAGCGATGGTGTATTGCCATCCAATGAAGGACGCGGTTATGTGCTGCGGCGCATTATTCGTCGGGCGATACGTCACGGTCACAAGCTTGGTTTGGAAGAAGCTTTTTTTCATAGATTAGTGCAATCGCTGGTTGATGAGATGGGGCAGGCCTATGCTGAGCTGGCCGATGCGCAGGGTCAGATTGAACATGTATTGAAACAGGAAGAAGAGCGTTTTGCCGAAACGCTTGATCAAGGTTTGAATATTCTTGAGCAAGCGATTAGTGGTTTGTCGGGTAATACGATTCCTGGTGATACTGTTTTTAAACTTTATGATACTTATGGCTTCCCTGTAGATTTGACCGCTGACATTGCGCGCGAACGCGATTTGCAGGTGGATATGGAAGGCTTTGAACGTGACATGGAAGCACAGCGTGAACGCGCGCGGGCAGCGGGCCAGTTTGGCGCGGACTATAATAAACGTATCGAAGTTGAAGGCGGTACGGAATTTACTGGCTATGAGCATTTACAGGATCAAGCTGCAATCACCGGTCTTTTTATTGGTGGCAATGCGGTAACGGCGTTGCAGCAAGGTGATGAAGGTGTGGTTGTGCTGAATCGTACTCCCTTCTACGCCGAGTCCGGCGGGCAGGCGGGGGACCGCGGTCAGCTGAGTGTTGGCCAGGCGGTGTTTGAGGTGCAGGACACTAAAAAACAAGCCAACGGTGCGTTTATGCATATTGGTCGTATGGTCAGCGGCACATTGAATGCCAGTGATACGGTTGATGGACAAGTTGATAACGTGGTGCGTTTGGCGACAGAGCTTAATCATTCGGCAACACATTTATTACATGCGGCGCTGCGCGAAGTGCTGGGTGAGCATGTTGCGCAAAAAGGTTCTCTGGTTAACTCGGAACGACTGCGTTTTGATTTTTCGCATTTTGAAGCGATGACCGCAGAACAAATCAGCGCGATTGAACAACGAGTGAATCAGCAAATTCGTGCGAACAGGTTAGTCGAAACTAATTTGATGGATTACGATAAGGCAGTTGAAACGGGTGCCATGGCGTTGTTTGGCGAAAAATACGAAGAGCAGGTCAGAGTATTACGTATGGGTGATTTTTCCGTTGAGCTGTGCGGTGGCACCCATGTTGCTCAAACCGGTGATATCGGTTTGTTTAAGATTGTCAGCGAGGCGGGCATTGCTTCTGGAGTGCGCCGTATCGAAGCGGTGACGGGTCAGCAGGCACTGGATCATGTGACGAACGCCGAGAAAAGTCTGACAGCCATTTCTGCTCTGTTGAAAAGTGGCGGCGAGAATGTCGATAAACGAGTTCAACAGTTGCTGGAGCAGAATAAACAGTATGAGAAAGAACTGGATCAACTGAAGTCTAAACTGGCGAGCAGTGCCGGCAGTGATTTGGCAGGACAAGCCAGTGAGATTAACGGCGTGAAATTATTAGCGGCACGGCTCGATGGAGTCGATCCGAAATCTCTGCGCGATACCTTAGATCAGTTGAAAAATAAACTGGGCGAGGCGGTGGTAGTGCTGGCAACGGTCAGTGGCGGGAAAGTCAGTTTAATCGCCGGTGTGACAAAAGCGACGACATCGTTGGTTAAAGCGGGAGAGTTGGTGAATTTTGTTGCAGGTCAGGTGGGTGGTAAAGGCGGTGGCCGACCGGATATGGCGCAGGCAGGTGGTACTAACCCTGATGGGCTTGATGCTGCGCTGAATTCAGTACAACAATGGGTAGAGGATAAAATCAGGACTTAGTGCTTGCTGCTTACACATAAGTCCTACTGAAATATCATGGCATTAATTGTACAAAAATTTGGTGGTACTTCGATTGGAACAATCGAACGTATCAAAAAAGTGGCCGACCGGGTGGTAAGTGCGCGCAGCGCAGGTCACGATTTGATCGTGGTGGTGTCGGCAATGAGCGGGGAAACGAACCGCTTGTTAGCGCTGGCTAAGGAGATTTCATCACAGCCTACTCCACGTGAGCTCGATGTGTTGTTGTCCACGGGTGAGCAAGTAACGATTGCGTTGTTGAGTATGATATTGCAGCAGCAGGGTTGCTCGGCGCGCTCTTATACGGGTGCTCAAGTGCAAATTTTAACGGATAATGCTTTTAACAAAGCGCGTATTCTTGATATCGATTCTGAGCGTGTTCAGAAAGATTTAGCGGCTGGGCAGGTTGTGGTAGTGGCGGGTTTTCAGGGGGTTGATGAGTCAGGCAACATTACTACGTTAGGTCGTGGTGGCTCAGATACTACGGCAGTTGCATTGGCCGCAGCGATGCAGGCGGATGAATGTCAGATTTATACCGATGTTGATGGCGTTTATACCACTGACCCAAGAGTGGTCGCCAATGCGCGTCGGCTTGATCGTGTTACCTACGAAGAAATGCTCGAAATGTCGGGTCAGGGCGCCAAGGTGTTGCAGATTCGTTCGGTGGAGTTTGCAAGTAAATATAATGTTCCGTTGCGTGTTTTATCCTCGTTTGAGGACGGCCGCGGAACACTGATTTCAGCAGAGGAAGATGGCATGGAACAGGCGAAAATTTCCGGGATCGCATTTAATCGTGATGAAGCGAAGTTAACAGTGCTGGGAGTGCCGGATCAGCCGGGTATTGCGGCGCGAATTCTCGGCCCGATTGCGGACGGTGGCATCGAAGTTGATATGATTGTTCAGAACATCGCTGAAGATACCTCAACAGATTTCACCTTTACGGTGCATCGTAATGATTACGAAAAAGCGATGGAAATTCTCAATGATACAGCGAGTGTGCTCGGCGCTCGGTTAGTGCAGGGAGATGCTGATATTGTAAAAATTTCGCTAGTGGGCGTGGGGATGCGATCACATGCCGGCATTGCCAGCACGATGTTTACGACGCTGGCTGAAGAGGCGATTAATATTCGCATGATCTCGACTTCTGAGATTAAAATTTCAGTTGTTATTGATGAAAAATATCTTGAATTAGCGGTAAGATCTTTGCATGGCGCTTTTGATCTGGAAAAGGTATAATCAAAATGTATTTTTAGTGTGATGTCTCTTTATTTGAGGAGAATGTTTATTTAGAGTTACTGTCGAGTTCGATAATTTAATAATAAAAACAATAATATAAATTTGTCCTACAGATAGTTTTAAGTTAGGCCGATAGAGTTAAGCAGAAAGAATTATTGATTTTTATATGCTTGGGTTGATGGATATGTTTTCAACGGACTTCCGCTGAAAACGGTGAATGACTCTAAGCTTGATTACCTAAGGAGACAGATATGTTGATACTCACGCGGCGCATAGGTGAAACGCTGGTGATAGGGGACGAAGTGACGGTTACCGTTTTAGGTGTCCGTGGCAATCAGGTTCGCATTGGTGTTAATGCGCCAAAACAAGTCTCTGTTCACCGCGAAGAGATCTATGAGCGGATAAAAAAAGAAAAAGAAGCTGAAGCTTCAGCTCAGGATCAAAAAAGCGCTAACGCCTAATTTAATTCTTTTGCCTAATGACTCTATATTAGGTATTCTACTCCCCCGTTGATGCTGGTCGAATAACGGGTACAGAGTATTTTAAAACCCACCAACACTAATCAAAATAGTCTTATGACTATCGTTTGGTAGTTAACATCATCCGGAGAGATGGCCGAGCGGCTGAAGGCGCTCCCCTGCTAAGGGAGTATGGGGTTTATAGCCTCATCGAGGGTTCGAATCCCTCTCTCTCCGCCATTCATATCAATAATATTCAATAAAAACAGCTACATATATTGTATTATGCGTGACCTATCCCCCAATTGATCCCCCAAACTGGATCGCTATATGGCTTTTGAAATATTTGCCCGCCATCAAAAAACGTACTCAAGGCAGCCAGTAGAGTAAGTTCAATCATCAAACTATTTACCCATATAGATACCACCCTAGAAACAGGCATAGTAGGTAGTATTTGGGTGATCCTACACATGCACATCACCGACACAACTCAAACGGCTGTAAAATGAATTTATGTGTGGTGGCGTTAAATTCAAATATGAAAGCAAGGAGCTAACGGTTTATTTCCCAAACCCCAAGGCTGTGTTGCCTGTTCGCCTGAAATCCAGAGATATCACCCTCATTAAATGGGGTCGTCGCAAGGAGGAGCAGGGCTCACTCCCACCTGGTGGCTGGGCGAGACATGATTCAGTGTTAAAGGGTGTCTGGGATAAATATTTTCCTAAGCCAGTCTTGATTACTGTTGATCAATTTATGGAAAAGGATAAGCAGAGGAAAAGTCACTGGTATCCGCTTACAGCTGGCACCTATATTCAAGGTCTTGTTGCTAATTACAAGGATGAACAGCGGGTCTACGTTGTCACTATTACACCTGAAGACCCTGACGAGTGCGACATCCATGATCGTTGGCCAAGGTTAGTGAATTCAATGTAGTCTACTGCTTGTTGGATGAAAAATAGTTCTCAAGAGTGGTCGACACGTTACCGCCGTCACACCCGATAACGGGCTGTTTTAAATATTTAGCTAGTAAACCACTAAACAAAAACCCCGCTAAGTCAAAAGCACGGCGGGGTCTATTTGTACACCATCATTAATGGTTGCCTAGCTTTACGTCTCGCAAAACCTATGCCGGCAAGACCCAGCCCCATCAACGTGAGGGTGGCGGGTTCAGGGACGGTAAAAGACTCCCTTACTGTCAATGAGCATGCAAAATTGACCCACTTAGGCACTTAAAATTGACCCGCCCCTGGGTTGTTATTTCTTTGCTTTTTGTTGGCTTTGTTTAAACCGATAAGAATCATTTTTCGTTTCTATTATCGA